>Ga0187854_10000030_pt1 | contig 200290 bp, 200 predicted proteins | sample June2016WEW_6_15_FD_132445 | JGI IMG/M metagenome (GOLD analysis project Ga0187854, IMG submission 132445) | Peatland microbial communities from SPRUCE experiment site at the Marcell Experimental Forest, Minnesota, USA - June2016WEW_6_150 | ecosystem: Environmental > Terrestrial > Soil >... | reverse complement strand
TGTTTTAATATCATTAACCTCTATAAAAACGGTGAGTTATTTAAGCGATGAAATCGAGTTAAATAGGCAGGCAATAAAAATTTTATCGATGCCCCGGTAGGGTAGTGGACATCCTAGAAGCCTGCGGAGCTTTTGACCCGGGTTCAAATCCCGGCCGGGGCGTAAATTTTTTTCAAGTCTAACCCAGTTCTCAAACGTGGTTATCTTCACAACCAATAAGGATCATACCTTCAAATTACAACGTATCTGTTTGAAGTATTTCAGCCAATTTGTTCCCAATAAGGATGAATGTGCTTACTAGGTAGTTAGATGAAATTACAAGATGTTTTCCTTATGGTACGTCAACAATTTCAGGTAATGGAGGAGAACGTTGGCCAAGCCAAATCGAACTCGCAGGAGCACGGTATCAAGGTAGATACGTAAGCGGAAATTGCCAAAAAGCTAAAACAATAGATGAACCTTTTTTAGAAAGATGATAAAATTGTATAATTATATACAGGTCTCAAATAGTCAGAAAGAATAAGATCTAACTCTTTTAGTTTATTTCTAAAATTTTAAACAATAGATTTATCTTTCTATCATTATAACAGATTTTTATAACCGAATGTCGGTTGTAATAGTAAAAAAGGTAATTTTATGGCTGTACTTGGAGTTGGAATGGATTTGATAAACAACTTGTATACTATGATCGCAATCACTCTTCCGAACGTTATTGGTGCGATCATTGTATTGCTTGTTGGGTGGATTGTCGGTAGATTATTGGGAGCACTTGTGAGAATCGTCCTTAACAAAGTAAATATGAGTACACTCGTTCCGCATTCTCCATTTGCGGGTTCAATGGAAAAAGCTGGAGTAACCCTCGGATATATTGGTGACATTGCTGTCAGATTTTTCATTTATCTAATAGCTGTTGTTGGAGCAGTGGAAATTCTCAATCTACAATATCTCAGTAAGCTCATGGTAGACATTGTAGGGTACATACCACACATCGTTGCGTTTGGCGTTATCCTGATCGTTGGATTTATTCTCATTGATTATTTTGTGGATTTCCTTGGAAAATTTTATGGACCCTCACATGTCGACCTAGTAACACCCGTTCTATTTCTTGTACGTATCTTTCTTTACTTCGTCCTTGTTGTCTTGTCGCTTTCACAGCTAATGCTTGACCTTACTATTATCTACACGTTTATCACACCGATAGCATGGGGCATCGGTCTTGGTATTGGTGCTGCTATTGCTATCATAGTTGGTTTCGGTCTAAAGAATAAGAGCGAAGCAATTATGGAAAAAGTAATAGAATCGTTCTTAAAACATTAATACAAAAAATCCAATTTTTTAAATTTCTCCTAAAAATTAAATTCTGTTTCGAAAAATGGTTATGTAACTTTCATTCTTACCTTAATATAAGGAGAGTCTAAACCTTTGTTTGAACCAAGCGATGAAATTTACCAAGCGTCTCTCGCTCTCCATGAATTGAACCATGGGAAGTTAGAAATTCGCTCGAAGGTCCCACTTAATTCAAAGGCAGACCTTTCACGTGCCTATACACCGGGCGTCGCCCAAGTTTGCAAGGAGATTGCTAGGGATAAAAATCTTGTTTACAAATATACACTTAAAGCAAATACAATTGCAATTGTTACCGATGGTTCAGCAGTTCTTGGTCTAGGAAATATTGGAGGTTACGCGGCAATCCCTGTTATGGAAGGAAAAGCAATACTTTTTAAAGAATTTGCCGGGATTGATGCATTTCCAATTTGTTTTGAAACTTATGAGACTAATTTTACCGATCAAGTGAAAAATATCGCACCAGTTTTTGGTGGTATTAATTTAGAAGATATTGCAGCGCCAAAATGCTTCGAAGTTGAAGATGCACTTCAGGATATTGGTATTCCTGTAATGCATGATGATCAGCACGGTACTGCCGTAGTTGTTTTAGCTGCTCTTATCAACGCATGCAAAGTTACCGAAAAGAAATTCGAAGATCTCAATATTGTAATCTGTGGTGCCGGAGCTGCTGGTTTTGCAATCACTCGGTTGTTAAAATGTATTGGATATGATCCGAATGTATGTACGATGGTACGTGAGCTTGTTGTTTGTGATACAAAAGGTATAATCCATCGAGGACGGGAGGGGTTGTATAACAACAAATACAAATTTATCATAGGTGAAGAAACAAACCGTGCAAGCAGATCGGGTTCTCTCGCTGATGCAATGGAAGGAGCAGATGTTTTTATTGGTGTATCTGCACCCAATGTTCTTACTGAAGAAATGGTCAAAACAATGAATAAAGATCCAATTGTTTTTGCGATGGCAAATCCTGTCCCTGAGATTTGGCCGGAATCTGCAAAACATGCAGGGGCAGCGGTAGTTGGAACAGGTAGGAGCGATTTCCCTAACCAGATAAACAATGTTCTTGCATTCCCCGGCATATTCCGCGGCGCTCTCGATGCTTATGCAATGAAAATTAGTGATGAAATGAAGATCGCAGCTGCCCATGCAATCGCTTCATATCTTCCAAAACCTCATCGCGAACGAATAATGCCAAATATTCTCGATAAAGAAGTCACAAAGAGTGTTGCGAAAGCTGTTAAAGATGCGGCGATTCGTTGTGGGTGCAGTAGGCAACCTTAAATTGGTTTTTTCCCATTCGTGTAATTATTTCTGCTATCCGTATCCTGTGATCTCATAATCTATAGTAGTTGAATTATTGGCACACTCTTTGCCATGTACAAGGACGTCATCAACTACTTTTTTTAAAAGTGCTGGGTAAACTGCACCTACTAACTCTTGAACCGGTTTGCCATCACAGAAGAACTTAAAAGTCGGGGTACTGCGAACACCATATCGTTCAGCTGTCCATTGGCTCACCATAATGTTGAGACGTACAAAAAGGATGACCCCCTGATATTCTTTAGCATAAGTTCTGAAGTACGGTTCCATTTGATGACAAAACTGACATGTCTGAGAATAGAACATTACTGCTACGGGGGTTTTTCCCTTTTCAACAATCTTTTCCCAAATGAGGTCATCGACTTCAAGAACCGTGTCTTGATCCACAGCGAACCCTCTTGACAAGTGTTGATGAATACAATTCTTATAGTTTACCTATATGATGACGATTAAATAGGGTAAAACCAATCGCAAATCCTAAAATCAAAATCCAAGTCATATCAGGAGCGGAATACGTTGTTGGTATTGACTTTGTTGTTGGGGAGGGTTGAAAGGTTTCTATACTTGTTTGGGTAACCGTTTGTTGTATGCCGCTTGAAACTTCCCGATCGACAATATTAAAACTTGCACTCCCACTGACTTTTGGGTTTATTCCGGATACTTGGACGATATATTCATCCGGTTTAAATGCTGATGTATCAACACCGTAGGACCATTGATTGTTACCATTAGTCCCGGGTTGAACTTTAACGATGCCACTTGTTCCTGAAAATTCATTACTTTGTTCTTTTGTTGTCGGTCTAAACGATAAAGAATAGATTTCAATGAGCAAGTCATCATCAACCGCTAAGTTGGTGGAACCTGTTATTGTGAATTTTTCTCCAACATTGTGATTACCTATTGGATTGATGAGTGCATTGGGTTCTTCAACAAAAAATGATACTGTTGTAAATGTGTCATCAATATTTTGATTATGTACTGCATTTATCAGAGCGGTGGCTGCATTTGGACCCTGTAGACTTCCAGGACCGGTTAAAGTGAAGATCACACTACCTACTCCAAGCTGCTTATTGATTACTTGACCAGTCGCAGCATTATAAACGATATCGAATTGCCCGTTCATCATCGGATGTTGGATTAAAACAAAGTACTGTCCGGGAGCTAGGTTTTGGGTATCTACTGGTTTGAGTTCGTAATCAAATGAACTATCTGACGCAACTGAAATTGTGGTGACTTTGACATAATTATTCCCAATAAACCAAATCTGAAGACCGATTTGTGGATGACCCGTAGCTACTCCATGAATATGAACAGAATCACCTCTAGCAATTGATGATGAAATCGATTGTTGATCATTAATATTGAGATCAAGAGCTGTCGAAGGATAAAAAAATGTCAAAATTATTATTGTTAAAAGTAATCCAAGACGAATCGTCCCGACTACTTTGTATTGATTAGTTACGTTCATATTCCAACATACTATGGTATTTAGCATATCTTCAAAGTTTCAGAAAAGTACTAAAAGGTTTGAGTGGGAGGAGTAAGCCTCCTTCTGTTCAATGCGGCATTCAGCTCTGCACCATACCCGGGCGGATACCGAGCGATCCATTTGCCCTGTTTTGGCTTGCACCCGCAGGGGTTCGCCGTTTCAACGTTTCCTGTCTTTATGCTCAACGGGTTACTCACGCACAAATGCGCTTCCTTGTCTTTCGACTCAACCGCATCATGACTGAAGACAGGTCGTATCGTTTCTGTGCCATTGCCGTGACTCTCGCCACCCCTACTTACATAGGGCTGCGTGCTCGGTAGGTGGGGGGACTTTCCTCAGCAGCATAAAGCTACCGTCAGCCGCACTCTCCCTCTCCTATTATAATAGGAACCTTGACCTGATAAGCACAGCGAAGCAAGAGAATAAAAAATGAATTCCGTGAATATCTAATCAAACGTATTAAAAATAGACAGAATCAATAACGCTGTAAAGTGAGCCTCGGTATGAATCTTCTCACAGATGATGAAGGAGAAATGGCAGTATCGCTTGCACGTGGAACAATTGAACATAAGATCAGTAACAAACAAAAACCCGTTTTGGATTTAACATCGATATTTCAAGAGAAACGGGGCGTCTTTGTCACTCTAAATAAAGAGGGCAACCTACGTGGATGTATTGGTTTTCCATATCCAATGATTCCACTTGCGAATGCAATTGAACAAGCAGCAATTGCTTCAGCTCTTGAAGATCCTCGATTCCCACAAGTGAGACCGAATGAACTCAAATTAATCGATTTGGAAGTGACAATTTTAACGGTTCCTGAGCCACTCAATTGTTCACCTGAAGAACGTCCATCCAAAATAGAAGTAGGTAAACATGGTTTGATCATACGTGGTTTGGGAACAAGTGGGCTTCTCCTTCCTCAAGTGGCAACTGACTATGGTTGGGATAGTAAGACATTTCTCGATCATACTTGTATGAAAGCAGGGCTCCCTAATCGATGCTGGATGCATGATAATGTTGAGGTACTTGCATTTGAGGGGCAGATCTTTTCCGAACTGCATAACAAAGTGAGATAACCGTTTAACCTAATCAATTTAAAAATCTATAGCAACATCTGGTACAAACTCATGGCTATCCATTTTGAGAGTCTTGATAGTGATATTGCAGGGCGAATTGGAAAACTCACTGTTGGAAATAAAACCATTAGAACACCGGCACTGCTTCCAGTTATCAATCCGCATCTTCAGATCATTAAACCGTCAGAGATGAAAACGATGGGAATTGAGGCACTCATCACAAATGCATATATAATCAACCAGAGCCTGCGGTATCATGACCAGGCATTAAACGAAGGATTACATGCCATGCTTGACTTTGATGGCGTAATCATGACAGACTCGGGTTCCTTTCAGCTGTCAGTATATGGAGATGTATCAGTAACAAATCTCGAGACGCTAACCTTCCAAAAAGATATCAAAAGTGATATTTGGGTTCCACTTGATATACCCAGTCCTCCAACTGCAGATAAAGTATCAGCCGAACGTGATCTTCTAATAACTATTGATAGACTTCGCGAAGCAATGAATACGTTTGGAGATGAAGCACCAGTTGCTGGACCGATACAGGGGGGCATTTATCTTGATTTGCGTGAACGTGCAGGAAAAGAATTAGGTGCATTGGGTTTTTCGTTTTGCCCTATAGGTGCAGTTGTTCCTCTCATGGAAGCATACCGGTACCAGGATCTTGTTAGAGTCGTTATGGCAGTAAAAAAGAATCTTCCACTCGCCACTTGTGTTCACCTTTTCGGTGCGGGACATCCGGCTATGTTTGCGCTTGCAACTGCCATGGGATGTGATCTTTTTGATTCGGCTGCTTACGCTCTTTATGCCAAAGAAGGCCGGTATCTCACTGTTCATGGAAGCTATAAGTTAGATGAACTCACGGAACTACCTTGCTCATGCAATGTTTGCCGATCACATTCTAAAGAAGATCTGAACACATCCGATCAGCGGGAGAGGTTGCTCGCTCTTCACAATTTGAACATTACTCTTGCTGAAATTTGTCGTATTCGACAGGCTATTATTGAAGGTACTCTGTGGGAACTTGTCGACGAAAGGTGCCGAAGCCACCCAAAGCTTTTGTCGGGATATCAAGAACTATTAAATTATTCAAATGAATTGGAAACGCACGATCGCATATCAAAGCGTAGATTCTTCTATCGGGGTGATGAGAGTTGTCTCCGAACAGAAGTGATAAGGTATCAGAAAACCCTTTCACGCCTTAGACTTGGCGACAATGCCCTTGTTTCATTCAACGGTCGAACACGACAAGGATTCGATAATACACTCCTTTTTAAACCCCCGTTCGGCCCATATCCTCGGGAACTAAAAGAGACATTCCCTATCGGACAGAGCGAGATTCCGGAGTGGGATGAAACCATGGTTCGACAAGGTTGTATCGGTATACGTAACCTTATCAATACCCATCTCAAAAGTCGGGTTGCTGTCTCTTGTAACCCACGATGGATTCCCATTGTAAAATCTGAATTGCCAGATATCGAGGTATTTAATGATCCAGATTGATATCCGAAAACGAGATGGCCTCGCACGTTCAGGTACCTTTGTTATAAACAAGGTCTCAATAAGGACTCCCGCTGTTCTTGATACTGTCGACCTTTTCCCATCATTAAAGACAAAAAATGGGACAAATATACCTCTAGCAGCTGGATCAGAATTTACAAAAAGTTACTATGTAAAAAACAACCATCAACCCATCACCATCCATCCGGCTCTTGAAAACCCCGCACTAAGTGGTGACTGTGTGATGGTTGACAACTGGCACACAGTTCTTTATAACCCTCGAAACTACGTGATGTGGCTAATTGACCTTAAAGAAAAAACACCTCCTGATACGCTTTGGTATGTTCCTGCTACAGCTCTTCCTTCCAATGTTCATATTCTCTGTTATAGTGGTTTTGATATCTTCGACTTCCGAGCTGTCGATCTAAAATCTGCTCAAGGAATTTTCTGTTTACCAGAAGGAGAATTTCCAAAGGAGTATTTAAAGTTGGGATTATGCACCTGTGATGGTTGTAGAAATGAAAATCTGAAACAACACAACCGGATTGAGCTTCAATGTGAGATTGAGCTGATTAATAGGTTCATTGAGGCAGGACAACTAAGGGAACTCGTAGAATCTCGAAGTCGAATGCATGCCCAGCATGTCGCCATCCTTCGTCATCTCGATAATCAATATAATTTTATGGAGAAAAGGGTTCCAGTATCTCGAAGTTGTGTGATGCAAGTAAACAGCGGGGAGTCAATAAACCGGGTTGAGATTCGAAGGTTTGCCGAACGTGTTGTTACAAGATATATTCCTCCTAAAACAGATGTTGCAGTGCTATTGCCGTGCTCAGCAAAGAAACCATATTCTCTTTCAAAAAGTCACCGTAAATTCCAGACTGCAATTGCAAACCGTGCGCATGAATTGATTATTAGTTCACCACTTGGAATTGTGCCTCGCGAAGTGGAGACAATCTATCCTGCAGGTCACTATGATGTCCCGGTTACAGGATATTGGGATGCAGAGGAATGTTCACTAATCGCGGATATTATTGCTCGTTACTTTATACGTAATAGATACCGCCGTATAATTGCTCATCTCGATGGAGGAGCATTAAAGGTTGTAGAAATTGCTGCAGAAAAATGCAATTTAACACTTGAATATTCGTGTAAGGAGAATCCAACTAGCAATGCATCTTTAAATAAACTTGATCAGGCTCTTGACGGAGAACGTAGAATAAAAGATGACAGACTTCACGGTATGTGTTCCTACCAATTTGGTATAGATATTAATACCAAAGGATTCACTTTACGTGGACGATTTCCAGAAATTTATTATAGTAAAGAGAATTTACAATATTTTTCTATCAATACTGCAACAGGAATGCTGCGTCCAACCTTTGATGGTTGGAAACTAATCCCAAAAGGCTACCGAGTTTTAATTGATGATTTTACCCCAGAAGGAGATATACTCGTTCCAGGTATAATTAAGGCCGATCCAGAGATCCGTGAAGGAGATGAAGTTCTAATTATTGGCCTAAAAATTGAGGCAACAGGAAAAGCCGCAATGTCAGAGGATGAAATGATGCGTTCAAAGCGTGGCGTTGCTGTACGCGTGCGTAAAATAAAGAAGCTCTAGATGCAACAGGTACGGTATATCGTCTGGTTCTTTGAAGACTGGCATCTTGTTTCAGATAGAGGCAATCACACAGATTGCAGAGAAAATGTACCAGCTCTGGGGGCGTCGGTGCGGGTTCGAAAGGTATTGAAAGAGTGATATCGCAGTATTATAGCACAGAGGTTGCAACGTAGGAGTGATTAACTTGTACAGGGTGAAACAGACTGTAATCTCGGTCGGTTCGAAAGGCCCGGCAGCCATGCCGGTCGTGGTCGCCGTTCCAAAGGAGCTGGATCCAGGGGAACAGCGTGTGGCGACCGTACCGGAGGTCGTCCAGAAACTCACGATGTCGGGTTACGAGGTCAGGATCGAGCACGACGCGGGTGCGAGTGCGTACTACCCCGACGATCTCTTCACGGCCGCCGGTGCGAGGATCGCGTCCAGCCGGACCGACCTGTTGAACGGCGCCCAGATCGTGTTGCGCGTCCAGCCCCCGACAGTCGCCGAGGTCGATCAGCTCGCCGAGGGCACGATCGTCATCGGGTTCATGAACGCGATGAACAACCTCGAGGCCGTCGCCCAGATGCGCGACCGGAAGGTCACCGCCTTCGCCCTCGAGCTCGTTCCACGAATCACCCGCGCTCAGAGTATGGATGCGCTTAGTTCCCAGGCGACGGCCGGCGGGTACATGGCTGCCATTTTGGGCGCTGAAAACTGCCCGAAGTTCCTCCCGATGCTGACGACGGCCGCAGGCACGATACGACCGGCAACAGTGCTCATATTAGGTGCCGGCGTCGCCGGCCTCATGGCAATCGCCACGGCAAAGCGGCTCGGCGCCATCGTCGAGGCCTACGACGTCCGACGCGCCGCAGGCGAACAGGTCCGGAGCCTCGGCGCCAAGTTTCTCGAGCTCGAGATCAATGCCGAAGGCCAGGGCGGCTATGCCCGCGAGCTCACGCCCGAGGAGAAGGCGAAGGAGCAGCAGATGGTTTCTGCCGCTGTCGCACGGGCCGACATCGTCATCACGACGGCCAACATCCCCGGTCGGAAGGCCCCCCTCCTCATTACGAAGGAGACCGTCGCGAGGATGCGAGCGGGCGCTGTCATTGTCGATCTGGCCGCCGAGTCAGGGGGAAATTGCGAGCTGACCCAGCCTGGCAAGACCGTCCGGGAGCACGGTGTCAAGATCCTGGGGCCGCAGAACCTCCCGGCCCGGGTGCCGTTCCACTCGAGCCAGATGTACGCGAAAAACCTCCAGTCGTTTCTAGCGCTCCTCGTCAACAAAGACGGGGCGATCGTGAAGGAGTTCAGCGATGAGATCCTAGCCGCGAGCCTCTTGGTTCACGCGGGCGAGGTGCGCCACGGGCCAACGCGCGACCTCCTGAGCGGAGGGAAGCCATGACCGACGTGACCACGCTCTGGACCGCCGTCTACATCGCGATGCTGGCCGCGTTCACCGGCTACGTCGTCATAAGCCGGGTCCCCGTCATCCTCCACACGCCGCTGATGAGCGGCTCGAACTTCGTCCACGGGATCGTGCTTGTCGGCGCGATGATTGCACTCGGCCTCGCCACGACGACCCTAGAGCAGATCATCGGGTTCATTGCGGTCATTCTCGGCGCGGCGAACGTCACCGGCGGCTACATCGTCACGGAGCGGATCCTCCAGATGTTCGACCGCAGCGGGAAGAAGCCCGGAAAGGGGATGTAAGATGGTCGACCTCTCCTACGCGATCGACCCGGTCTACATTGCGACAATCTTTTTCTTCATCGTCGGCCTGCAGCGGATGAGCCACCCGCTCACTGCTCGGAGCGGGATTGTCTGGGCCGGCGCCGCGATGTTGATCGCGACGTTCGTCACGTTCCTTACCCCGAACCTCACCAACTTCACCCTGATAGCATTTGCGATCGTCATCGGCGGGGGCTTCGGCTACATCGCGGCGAAACGCGTCGCGATGACCGATATGCCCCAGATGGTCGCGTTCTACAATAGCATGGGCGGAGGCGCAGCGGCCGGGATCTCGGCTGTCGCGCTCCTCAGCACCACCACCGCCACTACCAGTTCCCTCGCTGTCGTTGGTGGCCTCATTGGAGCGATTTCGTTTGCAGGGAGCCTCATCGCGTTCCTGAAGCTCCAGGGCTGGATGCGGCAGCGGCCGATCACCTTCAAGGGTCAGCAGGTCGTCAACATGACGGTCCTGACCCTCGCCATCGTGTCCGGTGTGCTCGTCCTCTGGCACCTGTCCTGGATCCCGCTCACCATCGCCATGTATCTCCCGCTGTTCTTCGGCCTCTCGCTCGGGTTCGGGTTCCTTATGACACTCCCGATCGGTGGAGCCGACATGCCTGTCGTGATCTCGATGTACAATGCCTTCACCGGGCTCGCCGTCGCGCTCGACGGGTTCTCGTTCGCGACTCCCAACTATGCAATGGTCGTCGCGGGCGTCATTGTCGGCGCCGCAGGTTCGCTGCTCACGCTCCAGATGGCGCGGGCGATGAACCGCTCGATCTCGAACGTCTTCTTCGGCGCTTTCGGCGCGACGGAGGAGAAAAGGGTGCAGATCCAGGGCAGCATGAAGTCGATCGAGGCTGACGACGTCGCGGTCATGCTCGCCTACGCGAACAAGGTGATCATTGCCCCAGGCTACGGCATGGCGGTCGCCCAGGCCCAGCAGAAGGTTAAGGAGCTGACCGACCTGCTCGAAAGCCAGAACGTCCAAGTGAAGTTCGCGATCCACCCGGTCGCCGGGCGGATGCCCGGGCACATGAACGTCCTGCTCGCCGAGGCAGGGGTCGCCTACGACCACCTCTTCGACCGGGACGAGGTGAACCCGGAGTTCCCAAGCACCGACGTCGTCCTCGTCATTGGGGCCAACGACGTCGTCAACCCGGCGGCGCACAGGCAGGGCAGCCCGCTCTTCGGCATGCCAATCCTTGATGTCGAACAGGCGAAAAACGTCATCGTCCTTAAGCGCGGCCAGGGGAAGGGCTTCGCCGGGATCGAGAACGACCTGCTCTACCGGGACAACACGCGGATGCTCTACGGCGACGCGCAGGAGACTGTCGGGAAGCTCGTGCAAGCCCTCAAGAAGTTATAAGGCGCCCACGGAGATCCGCCAGGCCGATGTTAGGCCCTGCCAGATGTTTTTATTGAAGCTATTGGTCAAGGTCCCAATCCTCTTCTGTTAAAAGAAATCCCCAATTTAGCAACAGCACATAGAGGAAATGTTATAATTAACGAAGGAATGTTGCAACAGTAATTCTAGCAATGGGAACGGCTAAGAAAGCTGCTCTAGCAATTGATCGGATGTTACAAGAGTGATGTAATTTATTCCCCTTTTCTAGCGTCATGATATAATTGGTTCCAACTCCTTATTTTCAACGTTAAGAACAAGATTTTTTCCAAAGACTTTGAAAAAAGCTTTCATTTCACCTTCAACTCCCCAAAGTTCGAGCTGGCAGTCTCCGCGAGCAACGACTTCTAGATGAACAGTTTCTTTCTCAAATTCGGTAAACTGAACACTATGTACTAATGCTGCATGACTTCGGTCAAGGCTTTCTGCCAAACGAAGGAATGTAGACAAGATTCGAATCATTTCCCGCTCTGGCGGATCAAGATCCATCATTTCAGGGGTCTTTTTCGTCGGTTTTCTTTTACGATGGAAACGAGCAATATTTGCCATTATTGAAATTTCTTTATGGTCAAAGCCAAGCAACTCTGCGTTAGTTATTATATAATAAGAATGAGCATGGTGGTTTGTATAGGATATAAACGATCCAATATCATGAAGAAAAGTGGCGTATTTGAGTAGCTCGCGATCATTGTCTCCAAAAGTATGAAGTTTTTGTTTTTTAGCTGAATCAAAAAGTTGAAGGGCAAGACTGGTTACTGTGCGTGCATGTGCTTCATTAATTCCACAAGAACGCCCTAGTTGTAGAACACTGCGTTCACGTGTTGAGAGTTCTCCAAAGAGGGGAAAATCATCCATTCTAGATAAATAATCAGCTAATAATCCATCTTGCAAACCTCTTGTCGTTACGTTAATAGTATCAATATCTAGTTCTTTCATGATGGTGTCAATAATTGCCACTCCAGCGATAATAATATCCGCCCTTTCAGGGTTAATTCCTGGGATTTTTCGGCGTGATTCAAGAGGAAGGGAGCACAGGAGTTCGGCAACCTTTTTTACATCTTTATGACTAAGTGAACCATTAGATGATGAACTATTCTGGTGAATTGATCGTTGAGCAATCTCGGCTAGATTGATTATTGTGCCAGAACTCCCGATAGCAACATCAAATTTTATTTTTTTAACTTTTTGAACAATATGAATAATTGAGTTTTTAACATGCTGTTGGAGCTTTTTGTATCTCTCTGATGAAACCGGACCTGTTTCATCCCTTTTAAAGTAATGATTTGTGAGCCTAATCGCCCCTAGTTTCAAACTTTCAAGAAAACTATATTGCCGTTCTCCACCGATAGCAATTTCGGTACTCCCACCACCGATATCAATAAAAATTGCTTTTTTATCGCCAAGATGGATGCCACTAGCAACCCCCATGTAAATTAATCGAGCTTCTTCTCGACCAGATATAACCCTGACGTCAATTTGTGCTTCATGACGGAGTCGATTTAATAACATGTTTTGATTTTCAGCTTCACGTGTTGCTGATGTGGCAACTGCGACAAATTCATCGCATTCAAACGTCCGTGCTAAATCGATAAATTTTTTGCAAACAGTAACCGCTCGATCCATTGCATCTGGAAGGATCTCATCCTCTTCGAACTCCCCCTCCCCTAATCGAACTTGTTGTTTCTGCCGAGAAAGAATTGTAAATGAATGATTAGGATTGAATCTCACAACAAGCAAACGTATGGAATTTGTTCCAATGTCAATAAAACTGACAACACGACTTTTTAAATTTGATATATTCTTTGTCACAAGATCACAAACTTACGTGAAAATATTTCATTAAAAAGGGTTGATTTCTGATGTGCACGTGATTTCTCAACAGTAATATCTCCTTCACCATCAATCTGGCATTTCACTTCATTTTGTGTAGGTGTACAAACAATTCGATTGACACGGTTGCTATGCGTATAATCAAGACCGTCAGCAATACGAAGCAATGCAGCAAGGGTTTGAACCAAACGTTTGTCCTTACCTATCAGAGAGGAGAAAACTTTGTGTTTTTCATTAGGGGTAGTCTTCCGGTGATACCGGGCAACCAATGCAACAATACTTTTCTCACGGTTGTTAAGAGGAAGAGTTTTGTCAGCAAGAATTATCCGATAACTTTGGGTATGATGCCCCTTCTGCCCAAAAACCCACCCTATATCATGGAGAAGGCCGGCACATAAAAGAAGAAATCGTTCTTTTTTACCATAATAATGGAGAGATGTCAATTCATCGTAAAGTATCAAAGCTAATCGAGTTACCTGATTTGCGTGTCCTAATCCTTCAGGAAAAGATCCAGATAGTGCATGGATGGAAGTGAGATCCTTTTTTTCTAGCTCAAGATCTAATTGAGATTCCCGAAATTGATTGGTAGCTTTGATATCGTCAATGGTGGATCGTAGTTTGTCCCAGAGCTTGGCGTTGTGATACTCTTCCCAAATATTAACGAGATCATCGTAGAGAATTTTTCGCCTTTTCTCTCGATCTTTAAAAAGAGCAAAAAGCTCGGGCTTATTCGATAATTTAGTGATATCTTCCTTGGTAGGTGGATTGTTTAGTTTAGATTGGATTGTAAGGTTTCCTGATAGAATTTGTGTCCAGATATCACAATCATGAAGTTCGCCAAGTATTTCTTGCAATTTTTTCATCTTTTTCATGAAAGGTTTAAACCGATTTGAGTAAAGTGGACGATACACTTCAAGTGTATAACGAAGTTTTTTTGCTGCGATTCTCATCGCATGATGGCCAGTAATATCGTTTGGATTTTTGACAATTGTGTCAAATGACAGCAAGTTATCTAGCACGTTTTGAATTCGGACTGCAGCCTCCTTATATAACCTAGGTGGTTGTATTTGTATCTTTTTTTGCGAATAATCCGTTCCAATTTCATTTAGGGTCGAAGTAAGATCATCAAGGGTCCCCCTCCCCTCTAATGCATCTAATGTAAAGAGAACCTGAGATTGTTGTTGTTTTCGCTGTTGTTCAAGAAGATTGATTAGGTTAGATACACCCTCATTGTTCCCAGTATCTATTTGATGTTCTTGTAAATATCTTGCTAGAAATGCTAATTGGACATCGGTATCACGTGCATCACCCAATGCACGAGTAACCGCCTTAATGGATTTTATCCAATCGCGATATTTTTTCTTTGGAAAACAAGAGGAAAATAAAGGTAGAGCACTCCGTAATCGACGTGATGCAACCCGCATCCCGTGTACATGTTCAATATTTGACCCTTCTTTTACACCGTCTATTTCTATTTTAAAATCCCTAATACGGCGGTGAAGGCCTTCGACTCCAAAACGACAAATACGAAGGTCAACGTTTTTCACGATACCATGCCCCACGATGCTTAATAAACCATTCCTGTGCATTGAGTTCAGATTTTTCTCGTGGTTTAGCAATACGAACGTATCTTCCGTTATCTTTCATAAATCGCAGCTTTTCTGTATCATTAAGCATGGTTGGTAATATTAAGTCTGTTAATGAAGATTTGATTACTTTATCTTCGATAGAGAATAGGATTTCAACTCGGCGATCTAAGTTACGGGGCATAAGATCCGCACTTCCAAGTAAGACTTCAGGATTCCCTCCGTTATGGAAATAATATAATCTTGCATGCTCCAAAAATCTGCCAACAATAGTACTCACTTTTATTGTTTTGGAGATTGAAGGGAGTCCTGGGCGAAGACAACATATTCCACGAACTTGTAGATCGATTTTCACACCTGCTTGTGAAGCACGGTAAAGTGCAACGATACACTCTCGATCTACAAGAGCATTCATTTTGAAGGCAACATACCCGTCGCCATGAGTTCGATGCCGTTCAATTTCTCTATCAATTCGTTCAAGTATTACTTTTCGCAATGTAATCGGTGCAACAAAGAGTTTTCGATAGTTATCGATACGTGCGTAACCCGTAAGAAAATTAAAGATGTCAACAACATCCAATCCAATATCGTGGTCACAAGTAAAAAGTCCAAAGTCGGTATATACCTTACTTGATGTTGCATTGTAATTTCCGGTGCCAAGATGCACATATTGCCGAATACCGTTTTTTTCACGGCGCACTATCATGCAGACCTTGGAATGAACTTTGAGTCCCCTAATACCATAAACAACATGTACTCCAGCCCGTTCAAGTTGTCTGGCCCAACCGATATTGTTTTCTTCGTCAAACCGTGCTTTAAGCTCTATTAATGCAGCAACATCCTTTCCATTTTCTCGTGCTTCCATTAATGCGGAAACAATAGGGGAGTTTGCTCCCACCCGATAAAGTGTGATTTTAATCGCGAGAACATTTGGATCATTTGCAGCTTGTCTGATAAAGTTCACGACTGGTGAAAAACTATCGTAAGGATGATAGAGCAAAATATCATGTTTCCGGATTGCAGAAAAAATGTTCTTACCATCAGCAATTTCCTGCGGAACAGAAGGTACAAAGGGTTTGTCTTTGAGATCAGAGCGGTTTAATGAGAGTAATTCCATCAAATCAGCCATTCCAATTGGTTGATCGACACGATAGATCATAGCAGATGAAATACCCAGATTTGTTTCCAACATGTGACATATCGCTTTGGGCATCGAAAGATCAACCTCTATTCGTACCGTGGTTCCCATTCTACGCTGTTCCACCACTTCCTCAACAACTGTGAGTAGATCAGACGCTTCATCTTCTTCTATTTCAAGATCGGCATCTCGTGTAATGCGAAAGGGATATACATTAACAATCTCAAGACCTGGAAAGAGAAGATCGAGGTTTACCGCAATAATATCCTCAAGAAAGATAAAGTGAACATCTTTGTCATTCTTTTGAAGAGATTTTGATTTAGTGGGCAAACGGATTAGTCGGGGAAAAAGACTCGTGGGAACCTTGATACGTGCGAAATATTCCTTTTTTTGTGGTTCTTTGATTGTTATTGCAAGATTAAGAGAAAGGTTTGAAATAAAAGGAAATGGGTGTGAACTATCGAATGCAAGAGGCGTAAGAACAGGAAAAATCTCGTTAATAAACCGATTTCTTAAAGCTAACTTTTGTTCAACATTCAATTCTGAATATTTATGAATATGGATACCTTTGATTGCAAGTTTAGGGATAAGATCATGATGCCAGCAAGAAGATTGTTCTCTAAGAACTAGCACCAGTGCTGACCTAATTGCATCCAACTGAGCACTTGGAGTCATACCATCTGGTGGAGCTTCAAGTACACCTTGTGCCAATTGACGTTGCAGACCTGATACACGAATCATGAAAAATTCATCGAGATTATTCGCAAATATTGCAAGGAATTTTACCCGTTCAAGGAGAGGATGCGTCTCATCTTTTGCCTCATCGAGAACATGTTGGTTGAAAGCAAGCCAGCTTAATTCTCGGTTGATAAAAAGTGAAGAATGGCTTAACTCCGTTTTCGATGAGAGATCATTCATTTGAACACTTCAAATTAAAGATGTGATTTTTTTCAAGAACGTGGTTTAATTGATATCAATATATCTTCATATTAAGTCTACTTTTTCACTAAATAATCCATTTAGTATTTACATTTGGGAAATTTCTGAAATAATTATTGGTTTGGAATTCTTCTCATTGGACAAACATCTGAACCTTGCATATTTCCAAGTGCAAAGTTAAATCGGTCAAGAATTGATGGAGGTAATTCGCTTTCAGGAATCGGTTTAAACCCAAAAGTACGATAGAAGGTCACTAACTCAAGAGTTGCATGCATGTACAAAACATCCTTTCCACAAGTATCAATAAGAATTTGCATCAATCTGCGTGCATATCCTCTATCTCTGAAAACAGGAAGCACAAAAACCCCATCCACTTCATATCCATCAGGATGTCTTTTACATCGCGCCACACCTGCGATCTCGCCTTCAACAAAAATCCCAAAAATTCTGTCTTTTTCTTGGTCTGCTTTTTGTTGATGAGAATGAACCCAAACCTTTTCTGCAAGTGTAAATTCATCATCTAATAACTTGCGGACTATAACCTCAAGATCAATCCGTGGAAATCGGATAAGTACTGGCCGGGTCGAATGTAGGGTAATTGCTTCAGCTGTAGAACCTATAGGGATGTTCTTCGCATAATTAAACCTACCAAACCGTGATAATAAAATCAGAGATACATCCTCTTTTTCTGCAAGGGTACATGAAATTAAGACCGGATCACCCGTTTTGATTATGGTTTCAACAGTAATTCCCTTTTGTTCTAGTGTATCTTTTATTGCTGATAATCGGGTATTTGCCCGTTTAATAAGTAGATCAAGATGTCGTCTTGATTCAGATGAACGGATTACATGGAGTAGAATAACCTTTGAACGCAAAGAAAATTCAAGAAGACTATGAACAGTTTCTTCTGATGGTTTCGAAAGATCCATTGGACAAAGAACTGATGAAAAAAGAAGTGGACATTTAGTATTATCAATTTTTGTATTATCGATTTCGCCTTTTTTTAGGTGCATAAGAAGCACATGTTGATGTGCATTTCTAACAACATCGTGTGAAACACTACCGAGTAAAAATTCTTTAACCCTACCTTTACCACGTGCCCCGATTACAATTAACGAAGCATTAATCCTTTTTGCAATATCCAGAACAGTCTGTGCTATTAAAAGATGGTGCGAGGGCTCTATGAGAATTTTTGCTGAAATACCTTGACCTTCAATAAATTGTTTTTTTTCTTCCAGTTTCTTTTCAAAAGAACTATTATTAACGATATAATTATTTTTTAGATTCGCATTTATTGGCAATTCATTTGGTGTCGCGACATGGAGTATTGTAATGTGATGAACGCCAAATATTTCGACAGATCGCTGAATAGCTGTTTCTGCATAGTCTGAAAAATCGTAGGGAATTAAGACATTTTCGTATTCCATATTGTTCTAAATCCCCCACATTTTATTGTTCATCCCGGTCTCCAACTACCCAACTTATAAATATTCTTCTTCCCAACATGAACTCATGGTGCCTACCATGAGTGAGTGTTTTATTCGTTAATAACATCCGCTTTTTTGATACAACCTTACGCGATGGGGAACAAACACCCGGCGTATCGTTGACACCCGACCAGAAATTTGAGATAGCTGTAAAACTTGCAGATATTGGTCTCAATGTAATTGAAGTAGGATCTGCCGCTGCATCCGAAGGTGAGCGTGAAGCAATTCGCTTAATCTCGGATGCTCGACTTGGCGCTGAGATTTCCACATATGTCCGTGCCCTTGACCAAGATATTGATTTTGCAGCTGATTACGGAACCGATTCAGTTCATCTTGTTATTCCTGTGAGCGACCTACATATATCTAAAAAGATGCGGAAGACTCGCGAACAAGTTGCTAATATGGCCTATCATGCAGTTGAGTATGCAAAAGAAAGAGGACTACTCGTTGAGTTATCCGGTGAAGATGCATCAAGGGCCGATCAATCCTTTGTTCGTGAACTTTTTACTGAGGGTGTAAATCGCGGTGCCGAAAGACTCTGTTTTTGCGACACGGTTGGGCTGCTTACGCCAGAAAAGGTCGTACAGTTTATTCCTCCAATAGCAGAAATAGCGCCGCTGTCTATCCATTGTCACGATGATCTTGGTTTTGCACTCGCAAATACCATCGCCGCACTAAAAACAGGGGCAACTTGTGCTCATGTCACAGTGAATGGATTAGGTGAACGAGCAGGAAATACTCCATTTGAAGAACTTGTTATGTCGCTTGAAGTACTGTATGGTTACGATACAGGAATTAAAAAAGAGGAGATTTATCACCTTGCATCACTTGTGTCTCGATTAACTGGGGTCCCATTACCTGTAAACAAAGCAATTGTAGGGGAGATGGCATTCACGCATGAGAGTGGTATACATGCGCATGGTGTGATCAGAGAACCCACTACTTATGAGTCGATCAAACCAGAAATAATCGGGAGAAAACGTAGAATCGTTTTGGGAAAGCATTCTGGTTCAGCATCGGTTGAGGCTGCACTAAATGAAATGAATTATCACACGGATGAGAGTCAAGTAAAGGAAATTATAAAACGAATCAAGGAACTTGGTGATGAAGGAAAAAGGGTAACTGATACCGATCTAATGGCGGTAGCAGATGCCGTACTGGCAATTGAATACAAACCTGTCATTAAAATGCGTCAAATCACAGTGGTTTCCGGGAGTAATGTAATACCTACCGCGTCAGTTACACTTGTAGTGAACGGGCAGGAAATTACCGGTGCTTCAACAGGAAATGGACCCGTTGACGCGGCAATGCAAGTGCTTCGAAAATCCATAGCTGATGTTGCTGATATTCAACTCGAAGAGTATCATGTCGATGCGATTCGAGGTGGAACTGATGCATTGGTCGAAGTAACAGTAAGATTAAGTAAAGACGGGAAGATAATTACATCTCGCGGCGCACGTACTGACATTATTATGGCTAGTGTTGAAGCGATGATCGCCGGTATGAATAGGTTATTGAGGGAAAAAGCATGAAAACCGGGGCAAAAATCCTCATAGAATCACTGCAGCGTGAGGGTGTCGAAATTATTTTTGGATACCCTGGCGGCTCAGTTTTGCCAATCTATGATGAACTCTATGACTCATCATTGCGGCACATTCTTATGCGACACGAACAGGCAGCAGCGCATGCCGCAGATGGGTATGCACGAGCAAGTGGACGTGTCGGTGTATGCCTTGCCACATCAGGGCCCGGTGCATGCAATCTTGTCACCGGTATTGCTACAGCATACATGGATTCAATTCCTATTGTTGCAATTACTGGACAAGTTCCTACGACAATGTTGGGTAATGACGCATTTCAGGAATCAGATATTACCGGAATCACATTACCGATTACCAAACATAATTATCTTGTCAAAAACACTGCAGATATTGCGCGCGTAGTAAGGGAGTCATTCTATATTGCAGGAACGGGAAGACAAGGACCAGTGTTAATTGATCTCCCTAAAGATGTAAACACAAATCAGATAGAGGAGCAGCCATTCTTAGAAAAAGTAAGTTTGAGGAGCTACAACCCCACTTACAAAGGACACAAAAGACAAATTGAAAAAGCTCTTGAGCTTATTGGTCAAGCCGAACGCCCACTTATTTATGCCGGTGGAGGAGTGATCTCATCAAATGGCTCAGCAGAACTGGTGGAATTTGCGACTCGGCTTGCTATCCCAGTAACAACGACTTTAATGGGACTTGGATGCATTACTTGTGACCATCCTTTAAATCTCGGAATGTTAGGGATGCACGGAACCGAGTATGCAAACTTTGCTGTTACTGAATGCGATCTCATGATAGCCATTGGGGTCCGATTCGATGACCGAGTTACGGGCAAACTCAATACATTTGCTCCTCACGCCAAAATTATCCATATTGATATAGATCCCGCGGAAATCGGCAAAAATAAACGAGTCGATATTCCAATTGTCGGTGATGCAAAATCAGTTCTCAAAGACATACTTTCAATGTTGTCCCGACACGGCGCCCATGATACATGGTTGAAAAAGATCAAACATTGGAAACAACACCATCCTTTGCGCTATAAAAATGACGGGAAGCTCCATCCCCAGTTTATTATCCAAAAATTGAGCGAACTACTCAAAGGAAATGCAATTATTGTTTCAGAAGTCGGACAAAATCAAATGTGGACTGCACAATATTATTGCTTTACCACCCCACGCACATGGATAACTAGCGGTGGTCTTGGAACAATGGGCTATGGCTTTCCAGCTGCAATAGGAGCCCACTTTGCACGACCTGATTTACCGGTCTTTGATGTTGCAGGTGATGGTAGCATCCAAATGAATATTCAGGAAATGGGGACCGTTGCGCACAACAATATTCCTGTGAAAATCGCTATCCTAAATAATATGTATTTAGGTATGGTCAGGCAGTGGCAGGAACTTTTCTATGACAGACGCTACTCATACACAGAATTACCATCAGTGGATTTTGTAAAGATCGCAAATGCTTACGGGATCGAAGGAGTCAAAGTTGAATCACCTGATGATGTTATGTCAGCATTACGTGCGGCACTTGACTGTGATGGACCGTTCGTTATGGATTTCAGAGTTGAGAGAGAAGAGAATGTTTTCCCAATGGTTCCTGCAGGTGCAGCAATAAACGAGATGATAGGAGGGCACCCCATATCATGAAACCGCATACACTTTCAGTTATTGTTGAGAACAAAGCCGGGGTCCTTTCTCGGGTAACAGGACTATTTAGCAGACGTGGATTCAATATTGAGAGCCTTGCTGTAGGAACAAGTGAAGAACCCGGGATGAGTCGTATCACCATTGTGGTGATAGGAGACGATGCGCAGATAGAACAGGTTATGAAACAGCTGAACAAGCTGATTGACGTTATCAAGGTATCTGACATAACGGAAAACGAAAGAGTTGAGCGGGAACTGGCACTTATTAAAGTTAATGCAGAACCTGGTACCTCACGTGCAGAGATCATGCAGATTGCTTCGATATTCCGTGCCCAAATTGTCGATCTAGGTTCAAAATCGGTAATCCTGCAAGTAACCGGGGACACCGAAAAGATTGATGCATTAGAGAAATTGCTTCGTCAATATGGCGTTAAAGAGCTAGTGCGTACAGGGCGGATTGCTATTTTAAGAGGAGCAAAAACAGTTGCGAGCTTAAAATAACTTTTTTTTAACACCCCTATTTAGGTTATAATTGCACCATTTTTAGACGAAAACTAGATTAAAACTCGTTTTCTATTTATACTATTGATTTATCAATTCTATATTGAGATACATAAAAAATCCCTACAAAACAATTTTGTATATTCTCGTTCTCCAATTAATATCATCAATTCTACCTAACATGCTGAGCAGAAGGAATTGGTGGCTTTGATAACTGAGAAACAGACAATCATCCAAGAATTGGGAGAAGATGTGCTACTCATTCCAGTGCTTGCAAATAGGGCACTTTTGCTGTTCCACTTCTCGCAGGTCTTTACTGGAGAGGAGCGACACGTCAAGGTGCACTCCTAAGTATGGCCCTTGGTTTAATATCTTCCATTATCTTCGGAACACTCAACTATCTAAAAATCTCATTATTTGGGATCAACTTTGAAATAATTCCAATGCATTTCTCATTTTATGCATTTGTTATTGCGATGTTAGTAATGATCATCGTAAGTTACTTAACTAAAAAGACAACCGAGAAAGTACTTGATGAGACCCAAACTGGATGGTATATCCAGAAATCTTAACTTTTTTTTGTATTAATAGTTAAAACTAAGGTCAACCATATTAATCTTTACTACAAACCTAATTGCAGTGACGACAGCAATCCTTGGAGGAGGGCTTTCTGGTCTTACACTTGCCAGACTGCTCCATGAGCGAGGCGACGATGTTGTTGTGCTCGAAGCAGAAAAGGATTACGGTGGCCTCTGTCGCTCATATATTGAAAATGGTTTTACATTTGATATTGGAGGTTCACATATCATTTTTTCCCGCGATACCGAAGTTCTTTCCTTTATGCGAAGTATGATTGAAGGAAATGAGAAAAGGGATACAAGAAATACAAAGATTTTTTACAAGAGCAATTATGTCAAATATCCATTTGAAAATGGTATATCTGATCTTCCTTTCAAAGACCGATTTTTCTGTTTCAACGAATTTCTAAAGACGCTAATTTCAATAAAAATAGGTAAACAGTCAGTTCCTAAAAATTTCAAGGAATGGATTTACTATACGTTTGGGAAAGGAATTGCAGAATGTTACATGATACCTTACAATGAGAAAATTTGGAAATATCCTACGAATCGTATGTCAATGCATTGGGTAGAAGGAAGAATCCCTCGCCCACCAGTAAAAGATGTCATTAAAGCAGCAATTGGTATTCCTACGGAAGGGTATACCCACCAAGCGGTATTCTCATATCCATTGATTGGTGGTATTAAGTCATTGATCCATGCTATTTCCTCCCCAATCAAGGACCGCATTAAGACAGGGTTTAGAATTCAATCAATCAAGAAAAAGAGCAATTGCTGGCAGATTAGTGATGGTGTAAATACTATTGAATTTGATCGATGCATCAACACAATCCCTTTGCAACACCTTCTTCCCTGTCTAGAAAATGTACCATCTGATGTGATTTCTGCTTGTAATGCATTAGTTTACAACTCGTTAGTCTGCGTAACCATCGGCATTCAAGGTTCTGTTCCCCCATTTTCATGGCTTTATATTCCATCACCATCGTTAGGAAAGACAAATCGCATTTCATTTCCCTCAAATTATAGTCCAGAAGTCACACCCCATGGATATGGGTCAATCCTTGCTGAAATCACTCATCACCCATATGATGAAGTTGCACGTATGACAGATGAAGAATTAACTAATGAAGTGATCGCAACACTTAATGCAATGAAAATCGGTATAAAAGACCGAATTGTCTACACTCGCGTTTGGCGCCAGCCGTTTGCATATGTAGTTTATGATCTCGAATACCAGAAGAATATCAAAGTTATCAGAGATTATTGTACTCATATCAAGATACCACTTGTTGGTAGATTTGCGCAATTTGAGTACCTCAACATGGATGGTTGTATTCGTAGTGTGATGGATTTTGTAAGGACGTACCCTCCAGAACCGCACGCCTTTTAATCACTCGACATCATCATTAATTACTGCAACGATCAAATCGCATAAAGGAGTAGATTATATGATTTCGGTTGTAATCCCGACATATAATGAGGAGGAAAATATTGCACAATGCCTCGTTTCGCTTATACACCAGACCGTCCCACGTAATGAGTACGAGATCATAGTAGTTGATGGGGGGTCAAATGACAAAACTCGAGAGATTGCACAAAAATATGCTGACAAAGTGTTCATTCAGACAAGCAAAAAGGTAGGTGGAGCTCGTAATGACGGGATTGTAGCTGCAAAAGGCGAAATTGTTGCTACAACAGATGCAGATTGCATTATACCGCCGATTTGGATCAAAACAATAACAAAAGATTTTACAGATCCTAACATCGTCCAGTTATATGGCCCGGTTTATCCAATTGAAGAGGGTCTGAAAAATTCAGTATCGCTTTTCCTTGCGAATATTTTTTCACGACTTGGATATTATACAAAAATTTTCTATTACACTTTAGGCTGCAATACCGCATTTCGTAAGGACGTATTCATCAAAGTAGGAATGTATCATTGTATCGATGCTGGTGATGACCTTGAAATTGCTCTTCGTATGAAAAAATTTGGGACTGTGAAGTTTAATGGAACAATGAAAGTTGGGTTTTCAATGCGACGGTATAAACAATATGGGTCATTGCATTCTCTGTATGAGTGGATCTATATAGTTGCTCATGGGGGAGAAGTTCAGACATACAATTACACAAAAAAAGAATATAAGTGATTTGAGAATTAGGACAGCCATATTTCATTAGCATTTACCAAGTCCATTTACTATAACCATCAACCATTTTATGTTCAGGGATTCTAACTCCCAATAATAAATCATGCAGACCATGAAGGTAGAACACTCATTTAACGAAAAAGAAAAGATTGATCTTTTTGATGGCAGCGAGTTTGCTTGCTTGATGGGTATTAAGACAATCGAGGCTAGGGAAGGATACGCCCATCTAAAGATGCATTCAAACGGAAAGAAAAACCCTCACGGGGTCGTGCACGGTGGCGCAATTTTTACCCTTGCGGATCAAGCATTTGCTGTAGCGGCAAATGCGGGAAAAGCCGATCGAGTAGCGGTTTCGGTTCACATTCAGTATATTGCACCTGCGTCAGGAGACCTTGAAGCAGTCTCAGAACTTGTGGCTGAAAATGGGAAATATTCAACTTACCGGGTTATGGTATATGAGGGCAAACGGATAATTGCAGAATTTGATGGTGTCGCGATTCAAGTTTCCACATAATTTTAGGATATACCATACATCAACTCTCCATTTTTTAAATAAGCGATTTTTTGAGGGAATAATAATACAACACATTTATCCTTGAAAAGATTCCCATACTCACCCATGACCAAAGAATCAGAGGTAGTGTTAACAGTTGCTGGCTTGATGGCACTATCCGCCCGCACTGCACCTAAAGGAAAAGGGGTGGATACCATTGATATACACCTCGTTCATGGTCGAGAAATTAACAAACTTTCTCATACGATGGCTGCTTATGGCAAACGAAATGGTATCGGATTTTTTATTAGAGATTCAAAGAATGTTTTATTGAGCACTGCATGCATCGTTATTGGCGCTAAAGGTAACAATCCTGTTGGTGTCAACTGTGGTGCGTGTGGTTATCCAAACTGTGCAGAGTTCACAAAAGGCTGGAAAAAAAGAACAAAGAAAACTACTGCCTATACTGGTCCAAACTGTGCGATTCGTATGACAGATTTGGGAATTGCAGTTGGTTCAGCGGCCAAAACCGCAAGTATTCATAACGTTGATAATCGGATTATGTATTCAGCAGGTGTTGCGGCAATAGAACTCGGTCTAATGGATGTGGAGACTACAGTTGCCTATGGGATTCCTCTTTCTGCGACCGGCAAAAACATTTTCTTTGATAGATCTGCATAATGTGAGGTATCTATGCCAATTATGAAAATTCGTGGTGGAGACCTTGACCTCGTAGAATACGAGTTCAAGACGTTTGAACCTGGGAAGACCCTTAAGACCCTTGATTATGAGAAGAGGCGGTACATAATAAAACCATTCAAAGGAAAAGTTGCCGTAAAAGCACCAGCACGCATTCATTTGACTGTTCTTGATATGAATCGTTTTGCCCCTGATCACCCCGGAGGAGGTGGTGTAGGGTTCGCAATTCAATGTTATTGCAGCGCTGAAGTAGAGTGCACTGACGGCAAGCTAGACATTGACTATAACCGTGAACCAATCATCCGCAATTTTGTGGAAGTCTTTAAAAAAGTCGTTGGTTATAAAGGAGGATTCCGGATCCGTGTAACTGATCACGAACATAAACATGTTGGACTTGGATCGACAAGCACGGTGATGATTGCAACAGCGACAGCAATTAATGAAGCAGTTGGTTCACCATTGACGAACGACCACCTTCGCAAGTTGATCGGTCATAATTATGTTGAAGAAACAGCCGATGGTAATGTTGCTTTCGGTTTTGAGACTGGTGTGGGCCCTGCAGTAAGCACACATGGAGGCATGGCAGTCATGGGTGACGAGCTGACACTGGTGTATCACCATCCCTTTGCTGAGGGAAAACATGTCCATATATTGATCCCTCCAACTGACATCTCATCGGCAGGAACAAAAGAATTCGATTTACTTATGAATAAAGCCAGAACACTGGATTACCGAGACCGTGAACTGAAAGCTTACTTAGTCCTCATGGATCTCATCCCGGCTCTTGAGAATGAGGATTTAAAAAAGATTGGAGATATCATTTGGGAGATAGAATTCCGCGGATCCAAACGTGCTGAAGTGGAGCACCATAGTTATAAGATCTATCATTACATGAGTATGCTACGAGAGGCAAACCTCGAATTTGTTGGAATGAGCTCGGTGGGACCTTCAATCGCGGTTGTAACAGAGAAGGACAAAGTGGAAATGGAAAAACTTCTCAAACCCTTGGGACTTAAAATTGCAATAAGTACAAAAGTAGATAACAAGGGGTTGACTATTACGTCGAAAACCTGATGAAACAATTTTAACAAATTTATCTTCCTTTTTAAAAACAAAAACCGTTAAAAAAATCTTATTATCTGGAACTTTTCAGCATTTTGGAGGGCGATTACGGTACGCGGAAATAAGTCCAGCAATTATGACGAGGATAGTTGCTACAGTGACCAGAACTACTAAGTAAATCAGAAGATTTAAGTTCTGTTTAACAATTGGAAGTGTACCAAAGAAGTATCCTACAAGTACAATTCCAATAGACCAAATAACACCCCCAAGGACATTGTAAGTAAGAAATCTTCGGTAATCCATCGAACCGACACCAGCAAGGAAAGGAGCAAACGTTCGGACTATAGGCACAAATCGAGCAACAAAAATAGTCATCCCACCGTATTGCTCATAAAATCCATAAGTTCGATCAATATATTCTTGTTTGAGAAGATTTGGGAACCTACACTGTAGCACCCGCAACCCAATATAATTACCAATCCAGTAGTTCATTGTATCCCCGAGCACAGCACCCAAAATAAACACAATAAACAACCAATGGAGCTCAAGAAGACCACTGGCAGCAACAGCGCCAGAAACAAAAAGCAGAGAATCGCCCGGAAGGAAAGGTGTCACCACGAAACCCGTCTCGAAAAAGATGATGATAAAAAAGATAAGGTAGGTCAAAATCCCGTACTGTTGAATGATCAGTGGTAGATGCTTGTCAATATTGATAAAAATGTCAATGAGTTCTAATAGCATACCTGCCCTCTAGGTTGGAGGGGGTTGTATATGAACCTGAGTACTGTGTGCGTTTTTTTTCTAAAGAGGCTAGATAATAGGTTTTTATAAATTCCGAATTGAACTTCCAACCTCAAAATATATTGAGTCTGAAATCTGACCTTAATCGCTGAGATTAAGATAATAATTTGTGGACTAGATTATGTTAAACACTGCAATATCTCGATTATCAATTATTTTTCTCTTATTCGCCATCACGGTTCTTATATGCCCATAGGTGCTAGCATTTAAAGCTCATTTAATTAACATTACAGTGAGCGCAAATGGAGATGCAACTGCAACTCTCAGCTATTCACTTGAAGGTATTATTGAAAACTCAATCCCGGATTCTATGCTTCAAACAGAATTGAGCAAGGGGCTTGCAACCAGTTCAGACCCTCCAACAGTTGTGTCATTTGACCATAATGGTGCGACGCTAATCCTACACAAATTTGCCCAAGTAAATGATGTCAAATCAGGAACGGAATATATGACTGTACCTATGGACTTTAAGAAGGCAGATGTTGCACTGAAAAACTCTGATCTTAGTTATGTTATTTCTGCTGATTTTACTCCTCAAATATCAACAGTAACATTCCCTGATGGATTTACAGTTGATTTTACATATATTTCTACACTGCCATCAATCCAACATGTGATTTTAAATCAACCAAGTCAAATTAAAAATTTATCTGCTTTACCACAGAAAGGATCAATTACAATTACATCATCACCAGTTAACGCTCAAGTTTTTATTGATGACCAGTATGTAGGTAATTCGCCAGCTGTTTTCGCAGGGATTACTCCTGGTAATCACACAGTGAGGCTCGAATGTGATTTGTGTGAACCCTCAATAAATCAAGTGATGGTGAGTGGTGGTAGTAATGAATCTAGATCAATCATTCTTATCTATAAAACCCCAACATCTTTTATAACAACATCAACTCCTAAAAGGAGTATTTTTTCACTCGCAATTCCTGGTTTCGAAGCGGTATACGCATTTCTTGCTTTAACCGGTTTCTGTATCGTCTTACAGATACGTAGACGATTATAATCTAAATACAAGATGAGGATTCACTAAAAGAAAATGTCGATTTTGGTATTAATTTTTTTATTTGATATGCCGATACAATCTTTCACAATTAATTTCAAAAAGAGACTATTTTAAAGACTATTTTTTATACCAATTATCAATATAGCTATAACGATAACTAAAATTGTTTTCTCAAAAAAATCTACATTAAACAATGCGTGTTATGTAAAATATATATAGAATATTAATTTGGATTGGAAAAATTTTTAAAAATTTTTTCGAGCAAATATTGAATTTAGTATTGTTATTTTGAGAAGAACGCTACTATCTCAGCTCGCACGACATTTTTTCCATGAATTCGCATCGTCCATCTATTAGATGTAAGCGATTGCACATTTAGTTGTGCAAATAAAGAGAGCACCTCATTTTCATCAAAATAATGTGTAAAAATACCTAAACCACGGCAATAAGTATCTGGTTCAACTCTCACTCCGCTTCCTGCTCTCATATCATTTACAGAAAAATCTCGGAAAAAGAGTTGCCCCCCCTTCCGCAATACACGGATTGAGTCACGAATCACTAATTCCCGGCAATCTTTGAGCATATGACCAACGATATGAAAAGCAATAATTGCATCAAAGCTTCGCGTTGCAAAGGGAAGTTGTCGTGCATCAGCGACAATGACATCAGTACATGGATTTTTATCAACAATTTTTTTACTTATTTGTGTAGCTTCATCTGAAAAATCGATAGCGACAAGTTCGTAACGATGCTTGAGCAATCCACTCAAAGTTGTTCCATTACCACAACCTAATTCAAGAATGCGACAACCCTTGGGTAAATCTGGAATTGAGTGACGAGTTCCCCCCCAAAGCCTCCCCCTTTTTATATAGTCTTCATTCCATGCATCTTTGACGTGTTTCATTATTTATCTGCATAACAATTGTAAGATGTTGATTCATTCTAATTTTAAAAATCACATATTTTCTCAATATCTTCGTTTTATATTGCCCTAATGAATTAAAATCCATTTTACAAGTTAATACGAAGAAAAAACACATAATATGCTGCTATCGGGATTTGAACCCGAGTCGCGGGCGTGAAAGGCCCGCATGATTGGCCGGTCTACACTATAGCAGCAAGCGTTTTTACTAATTGAATTGCGTCTGATAAAAAGATTTGGGAATAGTCAGAGAAAAAAGGTTATTTATATACAAGAATTCCTTCCCTTTCAGTCACGGTTTTAAATGCAGCCATAAGCTGTCGTGTTATAGGCCCTGGTTTTCCGTTGCCTATCGTTCGCCCATCGATCCATGTGACTGGAGCTACTTCTGCAGCGGTACCGGTTACGATTACTTCATCAGCAGAATAAAGATCGTAATATCCAAGGTTTTGCTCATTTAATGGAATGCCCAAAGATTTGACAGTTTCAAGTAGAACTATTCGTGTTACACCCCTAAGATTGTTTAAGGTAGGTGGTGTGACAATCTCCCCGTTCTTGACGACATAGATATTGTCACCAGATCCCTCTGAAAGGTAGCCATTTGTGTCAAAGAAGATCGCTTCATCTCCTCCCTTGTAATTTGCCTCTATCTTCGCTAGTATGTTATTGAGATAGTTCAGACTCTTCACGTTCGGAGGAAGTGCTTCAGCTGGATTTCTCCTGATCGAGACCGTAACGGCTCGGAGACCCTTCTCATAAAGATCCCCATACATCGCACCCCATTCGACCGCTATCACAATCACCGAAGGTTTAGGACATTTCTTTGGGTCAAGGCCCAGATCTCCCACACCTCGAGTCACAATTGGTCGGACATAGCAATCCTTGAGCTTATTTTTTCTGATTGTCTCAAGTATCACTTTCTGAAATTCGTCTTTCGAGATAGGAACTGTAAGATCTATTGTTTTTGCAGAATCATACAACCTATCAAGGTGTTCTTTGAGCCGGAACACTCTTCCATTGTAAGCTCGAATTCCCTCGAAAACGCCATCCCCATATAATAATCCATGATCAAAGACTGAGATTTTCGCTTTTTCTTTAGGAACGAACTCCCCATCAATATAGATGATCATACTTTTAGGTAGGGTTTATCGGGTTTTGTAGCTTTTCTTTAATTAAGATCTAAAAGTCAATCCTTTTTCCGACACCGATCTATGAAATGTTGGAACATATTTATACTAGCGACTGGATGAAGATGAGTGTAGCTACCAAGTGTATTATAAACAACAGCGCCATCAAGAGCCTCGTGGATCCCGATACCCCGCGAGAGATGATACGCATACTTAGTTGTCAAATCTAACGTCACTTTAGAATAGTGGAACTCATGTCCACGGAACCGTGCTTTCCCAAAGAGAGAGTTTTTCCCACTAGTCCCTTCAACGTAACTTACTACCCTTCTAGCAGGCATCTGTGTTGTTCCAGAAAATACCCCGCACATTGAAAAAGACTGACCTTTCTCAGAACCTTGCCAACCAGCTTTAAGTTTTATTTGATCCGTCAGATACATCAACCCTCCACATTCTGCATAAAATGGAATATTATTAGAGGACATTTCTTTTACGGCGTTTCTCATTTTCTCGTTCACTTCAAGATCGGCGGCATATAATTCCGGATAACCACCACCGATAATATATCCGTCAGCGTTTGGTAGACGATCATGAATTGGACTGAACATTATTGCTTCTGCACCAGACGAACTGAGAACATCAAACAGATCTGCATAATAAAAATTGAAGGCTTCATCTAATGCAACACCTATACGAACATCGGGTTCATAATTTGAATCGAATAGAGCGGAGCTTGTATTTTTTATTGGGATATTAACCATAAGATGTTGTAATTGATCCAGATCCACATATTTCCCAATAATTTTAGTTATTATCCTAATTCGATTGTCGAAATCTCCTCTCCCAGATCCCTCACGATACGGGACGAGTCCGAGATGTCGCATGGTAAGGTGCATTTCCTCCATTCGGGGGATTGAACCGATAACAGGTATTTTACAATAGTGTTCGATCGCGGTAACCGCTTTGTCTTTGTGTGTGGTTCCCTTCACATTATTGAGAATTACCCCAGCAATATTAATTTCAGGATCAAAATCACAAAAACCTTTGACGATAGCAGCAGCGCTCCTTGTAATGCTCTGGGCAGATACCACAAGTATGACAGGAAGTTTTAGCGTTTTGGCTATAGATGCAGTAGTACCTATATCGTTAAGAGCTTCTGAACCTTCATAAAGTCCCCGCACTCCTTCGACAAGTGCAATATCTGCTCCTTTACATCCATGAGCGAAAATTCTGCGGATTAATTTTTTATCCATCGTAAAGCTGTCAAGGTTTCGGCATGGACGACTCGTGACAGCAGTTAGATAGGATGGATCTATGTAATCCATCCCGACTTTAAAAGTTTGAACGACATTTTTTTTTGATAGAAGGGATGAAAGTGCTAGAGTAATGCTTGTCTTACCGCTACCAGAACGATCACCGGTAATGAGAAGAGCCTTCATGCAAGACTCCGGAGAACAGACCCAAACTCGCTCTCAACAATTTCCCTCACACCAAGAGTCTTGGGGTGAAGATCAACTTCAACTATGACATGTTGGTGACCAATAGCACGAAGAGGTTCAACCTGTCTTGGTCCATTGGTAATAGAAAAACATTCGATCCCTAAGGTGTATTCAGGAGGGATTGCATGCGGTACTCCAACAAGAAGAGCGAATGAGGGTGAGATTGATTTTAGCCGCTGTCCAATCGCTTCTCCGTTAGCTCCATACTCATCGAGAGCTCCTATTAGGTCGCATGTTAACCCACGGTCATCCATTCCTTTGATGATCCGTTTTGCGTCCTCCCTCACTTTAGGAAGTCCTCGGTCATCGAGATTCGCGATATAAGTAATATTTGCGTCAGGACAAGCATCATGGAGGGCGATAAGTTCATCTGCAAACATATAAGCAGTTTCTTTCTTTGCATTAAGTACCGCTACACCTTTTTTGCCGCTTCGTGCAAATTTGATAAGTTGCTGTGCTACAATGTGTTTTAAATCTCCCCGAGAAGGTGCAATGTAGGCAATACTCGCTGCCCCGCGTATCCGTTCAACTTCGTTTGCTTTCTCCATAAGAATTCGCTGTCGTTCAAGCTCATCATCACTAATCCATCCTGCCTTTTGAGCCGCTTCTAATGTTGCCAAAACACCCGCAATATTCTCTGAATAACCTGCATGAATATCGACAGCAATTGTTGGTGTCTTTATATTGGCATTTTCAACAGCAGAGATCAGGTCCTCACCGATTATCATCGCTACACATGTACCAATCACTGCCATACGAGTGGGTGCAAATCGTTCTTCAGCATATTTTAGCACATTTTCTAAGGGTTTCTGACCACCAAAAATAAACTCGTTATCGGCAAGAGATGTTGTAAGGACATGCATTCCATCTTCTTCAAGTAGTCGAGCATGCTTAAACGAACATCCTGACGGTCCATGAAGTATAGCAACATCAACCTCAAGATCACGTGCTGTGTATAATGCAGCGACAATCGAGCTAGGACGGGGATGCATGTATTTCATCAGTTCATCTCCAAGTTTTAACACCTAGTACAATGCTACCGTTTTTGGTTATTGAAAGAGCAACATCTCTTGCTTCCGTTAAAGTGGGAATACGAACTATGTTATTTTCATTGAATATATGTAAAACCTGCTTGTCAAGAAGTGAATGTCCAACAAGGATAACATGATTTGGTTTTATCGCTCGTATCGCCTCAATTATCTGATTATCTGGAAAACCTTCACAAACCGCACCATTCGCCGTCTCTTTTCCTATAACAAGGGTGAGGTTGTGAGAACCTGCAATCATTCGAGCATATTTCGCAGCTTCAATCGTTGTCATCGAGTTTGTCCCACTATTAGCATTATCGACAATGACAACATTGTGGATTTGGTGGATTGAAAGCCGCCCACCTATTGCTTGAAAATTGGATAATAATGACGGTTTTATTCCCATCAAACAAGCAGCAGTCCCAGCTAACATGAGTGGTATTCTATATCCTTCGAGTTTAAGAAGAGGGTTATAAAATATCTCTGACATTTTGTTGGATTCAATATGACAAACAGTTCCTGAACAGTGGGTAATATCTTCAAGTTGGATCATTTTTGATGACGTTGGTTCTATACCTGGAGCCAGGAGAACCTTATCACAATTTTTAGCAGATTTCAGTTTCTCTTCAAGAGCCCTTTTTTTTCCTGCGGCGAATACGTAGTCATCCGATGAAGTAATTATTGCAAGCGAACCTGCACCTGTAACTCCGAGTGATTCCTCTGCTATGAGCCACCCACTGATTTTTGTCGCTTCTTTCACAGCACTGAGTACCGATGCAGGAGTAATACTTTTTTTCCAGAGTTGTTGTCGATCGGGGTAAAGAAACGTTCCTGCGGATGTATGCAGAATACCAGTACTTTTCATTATATGGGCAAGTGCAAATGCAGTTGTAGTTTTACCTTTAGAACCGGTGATTTCTATCATTGGTTTTGGGATAAACTTACCAATAAGCCGTCGAACAGCATCATGGTGTGAGATTACATTAGCTTTTGGCGATCTTAGCAAAACATGGTCTGGATCTAAATGTACTGGTGCAACTATTAGATCATATGAGCGTTGAAGTGCCGTTGAGACATCAATAGTACTTTCATTTCGGTACACATCAACCGTATCCACCTGATGACCCGCAACAGCAAACTCTTTTCCGATTACGTCTCCGCCGTGGATAGTGTCAAGTACCAGTATATTCATAAAAAAAGTGTTAAAGGTATTCTAGAGCCTTCTGAACATTTTTTACCATTAGGCTCGCAAGCAGTGGATCGCTGCCGATTGGATCAGCGTAAAGAAGTGGTATAGTTGTTCCATTAAGGGCAAACGTTCCTTTTTTCTGCCCAGTTTCAAGCCCGATTTGTGATGGTATATCCTTTTCAATATGGACACCCTTTGCAAGAAAGAGTGGGACAACAACAAGTGCATCGATTTTTTCATTATGAAATGAATTGAGGGCCTCTTTAATAGAGGGGCTATTAATATTCATAAAACCGCACTTGACTACAAAATTCTTCGTTTGTGCGGCAATCAATTTCGCTGTTGTCTCAACAAGTTCTTTGTTGTAGGGCATTGAGCTTCCATGTCCTACAAGTAAGATTCCTTTCATACTCATATAGCAAAGAGTATTACTGCAAACCTTAAAAATTCTTACCAAATTGTTTTTTGCGAGGAGAGGTTAATATAAAAGATAATGAGCGACTTTGAACGCGAGATCGTCCACTGTTTGAACCGATTTTTCAAAATCCATCACATCCAAGGTTTTGCATACAGACTTAAGCAGCATAAATTTTCTTCCCAGTACGTTGATGTCCTTGTCGATTCACTTAATCCCTCCTACTACATGGCTATTGAATGTAAATCGATTTTAGATAAAAAACTCTATTTTACGCAACATTTTCATACTGACAGAAAGAGTGTTCACCAAGTGGATGCAATATCTGATTTTTTAAAAAAAACAGGACGTACGGGTTTTCTCGCGATTGAGTTTCGTTTTGGTGCCGGAAAAGCAAATGAGGCATATTTAATCCCATGGACAAGAGTTATTGAACATTTCGAACTTAACCGCGGAATTAGTATTGATGATGCAAGGAACTGCATTAGGCTTGCAAGATCTCGTGAGGGATATCTGCTAGAAACTCTCTATGCAAAGTAATTTCTTTGTTGTGAGTCAAATGATATGAATCCATGATGGAATCCTTCGAGCGATTTGGGCTTGTCATTAATGACAAAATTGTAAAGACCCCCATAGCAATCGCTGCGATGGCAGGCATTGTGGACGCCGAATACGTACTGGCACGAGCACCGCATATTGGCGCAGCTTTCATCGGAGGATATTCTATTGATGAAAAAACAATGGCAGCTGCAAAAACAATTGCTACTACTGGTGATAGAAAAGAATTTTTATATGATGACCCAGTAACAGAACTCAAATCCCAAATTAAAAAAATGGAAAAAAGTCATGTCGTTCTTGGATTGAATTTACGAGGTAGCACACCAGAATCTTATAGTTCAATTGCAGAATCTCTTGGTGATTCGGTTGTTTATGAGATAGATGCGCACTGCCGGCAGATTCCGATGATTGAAGCGAATTGCGGGGAGCATTACCTACATCATCCAAATGATCTTGTAACAGTTGTTAAATCCTTAAAGGCTCAGGATGTAACAGTATCTGTCAAAATTCGTGCTGGTATTGCTCCAAATGACATTGTATTAGCTCGGAAACTCTGGAAGGCGGGTGCCGATATTCTTCATATTGATCTGATGGATTTTGGTTATACCAAAATCCGCCAAATCCGTAACAGTTGCCCTCTCATGTTAATTGCAAATAATTCAATTAATTCATTTGATGGGATGAAGGAAATGTTCTCGCACGGAGCAGACCTGGTATCTTTAGCTAGGAAATCCGATGAAAGAACACTTGCAGGACTTGATGCTGCCATCACACGCTATACTGATGAAAATGGGTGGTACAACTCTCCAAAACAGCTATGTCGTGGTGGCGATGTTCGTGCACTTACATTCTGCTGCATGCCAGTGAAAGATTGTCCACTTATTCCAACCCTCAAACGTCATGGAATTTCTAAGGAAGATTTTCTTAAAATTAAGATGGATGCTGTTCGGGATTCACCGCTTCAAAATGGGCAACACACCTGTTTTGGAAGTCTTGTCTGGTGTTGCAAGTTATCATCACCGTGTATGTTTCGGGATGTAACGATTCGAGATGAGGGACTCACTGGCAAAGAATATATGCGTCTAAAACGCGAGCTTTCTGATGTTATAATGAGCCAGGTATTCCATGACATGCCGCATGATGACGCGGGCTGAACGCGCTCAGCTCGCGATGATGCTAGAAGTTTGTGCATATCCCAAACCTGGAAACGTCGATCGCTGTCATGATTTTGAAGAGACTCGACTCGAACATTTCCTTGCTTCTATGATCTATGCTCGTTCGTCACTTGAAGAAGCAGAACGTGGAGAAGGAAGAATTGGTGAAATAATCAAACATGCTGTTTCCGCAACCGGATGCCATGAAGGGGGTAATACTCATTTCGGAGCTTTTATCTTACTTATACCTCTTGTTTATGGAAACGATATATCAGGTGCGTTAAAAGCAATCGAAAAAACCGATGTTTCTGACGCTGTGGCGTTTTATAAAGCCTTTGGGATGACTAAAGTACGGATGCATCCAACAGATAATCTGGATGTCAACGATCCTCGATCACTCCAAATCATTAGAGATCAGGAAATTACACTCTTAGATGTTATGCAACATTCCGCTCCAAATGATATGATCGCTAGAGAGTGGGTAACAGGATTTCCACTCACTCGTCGGGGGGCAGATCTTATAAAATCGTTTGGTCATGGACATCAAGCGATTTCACAGGCATTTCTTACTTTACTAGCTACCGAACCAGACACATTTATCATAAAGGAACATGGGATTACCGTAGCGCAGAATACCATGTCACGTGCCCAGATGGTGCTTGATAGGAAATTACGAATCGAAGATTTTGATGCTGAATGTATTTCGAAGGGCATTAATCCGGGCTCTATTGCCGACATTATTATTGCGGCCATCTATATCGCGTTAGGAGAAGGGTGGGAATGGGACTTCTAAAAGAAGGGATTAATGAGGTAATTGCCACTACGCGTTTTAACGCTGCACCAATGGGAATTATTTATAGGAATGGACAAATGCGAATGGCACTATATATTGGCAGTCATACAGCTCAAAATATTGAAAAAGAGCGGTGGATTGTTGCGAATATTATTCATGACCCAGTTATGTATGTGACTACCGCGTTCTCAGATTTATCACAGGATACATTTGTTTCAATCGATGTAAATGACCGGAAAATGTATTACCTTGCCAATAGTGAAGCATGGATTGCATTTGATACAGTAATTGAACAACGTGGTGTAGAATCGATGACCGTAAGACTCGCATCCTTGCATGAAGAAGTTTTATCTGCCAATGTTTGTCCAGTTAACAGAGGATTTAACAGCATCATAGACGCGACAGTGCATTCCACAAGATACGTGATTTCCCGAGATCCAGCCTTAAAAAAAATAATTGATTATCATATCGGAATTGTGAAAAGGTGTGGGGGGACAAGAGAATTAGAAGCACTTGAATTGCTACAACAATATATAAAATGAAACTGAAAATTTATCTATAATCTCGTTTTTTATTCAATTTTTTTATTCAATAATAATAAAGGGATAAGATTAGAGCTTCTCATTAATTAATCACTAAGAAAAAATTAACGACGAAATTCCTTTATCAAACAGAATAAAAATTATCCAATTAGCACACCCTGGGGACGGGATCGCCCATTGGTGGCTCAATAAAACGTTCACCGCCGATAGTAGTTTCCATAATCACACGAGCGCTTTTTGTAACAGAACCGATTATTGCAGCATCTTTACCATATTTATGCGAACGTAGGGCTGCTAGAATAGCATCTGCATCCGAAGCAGGAACACCAAAGACAACCTTTCCTTCATTTGCAACTTCGAGCGGATCAATACCAAGCATACCAGCAGCACTCTTCACACTTTTTCGGATGGGGATCTTTTCTTCATGCACTCGAACGCCCACACCGCTCTTTCTTGCCATGTCATTGATGGCACTTGCAAACCCGCCACGAGTCGGGTCCTTCATTGCGTGAATAGTCCCTGTAGCGAGCGCTTTTTCCACCAAACCCCAAAGTGGTGCAACATCGGATTTGATTTGTTCACCAAGATCAAAACCTTCTCTGTAAGCCATAATTGCTAGTCCATGATCTCCTAATGTACCCGAAACAATAATGGCATCACCAGGGATTAGCCCGTTATCTCTAACGACCTTTTCCGCTATACCGATACCTGCCGTATTAATTGTAATACCATCAAGCGCCCCTTTTTCCATTACTTTTGTGTCACCCGTCACAAGATTAGCTCCGGCTTCACCTAGTGCGGTATCCATGGACGCAACGATCCTCTCGAGATCTTCAACATCAAAACCTTCCTCAATTATCATACCGCAGGAAAGGGCTATTGGGCGTCCACCCATCATAGCAAGATCATTAATAGTACCGCAGACAGCTATCCTGCCAATGTCTCCTCCTGGAAAAAAGATTGGACGAACAACGTGTGAATCAGTTGTGAAAACAAGATTGTGTCCATGGAAAGGGATCACTGCGCCATCATCAAGTGCTTCGAGACCGATTCCACCGGCATTGTTATGTGTGAAGTTAGTGAGAGTTTGTAAAAGTTCACCCATCACTTCCCCACCGGCCCCATGCATCATCGTGACTTTCATTAGTCATCCACCTCGATTGCTATATTGGTAACAACAATTTCTCTGCCCTTCAATAATTCAGGAAGAGCACCGCATTTGGGACATACGAAAACGTCCTCACCTTTCCATCCACAAGAACATCGTGCTAGTGGGAGTACTTCTTGATAATCAATTGTTGTTTTGGTGAAGAGAGGATCATTCTCTTTTATTGTGTTGAATAGAAAAACAACCTGCTCCGGATTCACCATTGCCATCTTTCCGAATTCCACACAAACTCTATTTACGCTGTTTGCATGGTTTTCCATCGCTGCTTTTCGTGCGGTTGCATATAGGTCATAAGCGATGCTGTACTCGTGCATCACTCCTCCATCGCAGCGTATACCTGTTTAAACAATTCGCGTGTCTCTAGGCCCTCTTCTCGGGAGAGTTTCTGGATTGCAAAACCAACATGCACCAACACAAACTCGCCGACTTTTGCATCAACAAGATCAAGCCGAACTTCTTGTTTTAGATCGCCATAATCCACGATACCTATATTCCCCTCTTTAATCTCCAGTACTTCCGCGGGGACTGCAACACACATCGACAATTCACGCTCTTATTTGACTATTATTGTAGGTATTCTGAACACATAAAAACAGTGATAGACACGAATCATGTGACAGCTCTTGCATCTTAATTCAAAAATTGTTTGAATTTCCATACCACCGACAAAAATTATAGATAATCAATAAGAAGGTTTGCACGATTAAAAAATTATTTAATAAATCGTTATATTTATTGCTTCGACATACATTAAAAATTTTTATGAGTTCTTTTAAAATTTTATTTCAGTCATATCTTGTGATTTTATTGTTTCTAGTTTCAGTTCAGGTTGTATCAGGATGGAGCGTTCAAAATATGTCAATAAACCCAAGTCAAGGACCAATATCACCTCAAACACCGGTCACTGTTACTTATACCGTCCATTTTGATCCTTGGCTCAGTACTGACGGATTGACATTTCCAAGTTTAAATACATTAGATATGTATACTGAACTTGAAAACGCGAAATGGGTTGTCAGTAAAACCGAAATTGTTGAAGACATACCTCCCATGACCTCTCAATTATTAGTCAACCAAGGAATAAGAGCGAGGATAGATGGATGGGGCATTAGTTACTCGGATCGACAAATTGATCTAAATGTTCAACTACTGGGTGTTGCTCCAAATGTAAATCAATCACAGGATAAAACTATAATTCGAATTCAGGAAATAGACCCTTCTGCTCAACCTATACAAACATCTGTTTTCAGTAAAAAATATCAAATATACGTTCCTACACCAACACCAGTTACTTCTGAACCAACTATAACTCAAACAATTCTAGAAACTACTCAAACTCAAAATATACCCACAACCATTGAAACTCCAACCCGAAAACAGACCTATTCACCCGAACCTCAGCCATTATTGGTTATTGGCTTGCTTTCAGCATCTGCCATTATCATAGCAATGAAAAGGAATAAACAAGAATAGTTTTTTTTACAAATTTCATTGGATTATGAGTGCCCTATCTTTACCACACGACCGGTTATTATACCTCGAGAGAATGAAATGACAATTTTATTAAATTTATTCAAGTTGTTCTTATGATTAATTATATAAATGACGCCGGGGAAGAGATTTGAACTCTTGAGGTGCAAAGCACCATTGGTTTTCAAGACCAACGCCTTCTCGGACTAGACTACCCCGGCATGTGACATACCCATTTAGTATTTGAAAGTAAAAATGCTTCTTAACAAATAATGATATTGTTTACTATATCTGATATTTTGCAATTCTATTAAAATGAATTTTAATTATTTTAATTTGAAAAAGATCAATGATAAAAGTGAAACAATCAAAATTGTTATCGGCAGAGGGGACTTTTGAGTCTCAACAGTTGTTGGTTGCCCGACAGCAAAAGGTGCAGGTATTGTGGGGCTTACATTTACTGACTGGGCATTTTCCGCATAAAGAAATACGATGCCGTTATCCGAATACTTGAATGGATAGATTTTGAAGTAGAGCGTCTTTCCCTGACTTTTAACTTTAATTTCTTCAGGTTTTTGCTGATTCCTATCTAATACCGTGTGCAAAATCCCTTTATCATCATAATATTCCATTACCCAATCAATATTGGATGAAGTGTATACATTCACTTTATCGGAACCTGATTTAACCACAAAATACGCGGGATTGTCTCGTGATGCCTTTTCATGGGCTGAAATTAATTCAACCTGTGTCGGTATTGCAGCAGATATAGTAGGCGAAGTTGTCACATTACTTCCCAATACAGTGAAACTTTTAGTTCCCACGAACCCCTTTGCATCTGTGAAACTAACAATATAGTCACCGGTTTCATCAATAGGTACTGCCACAGAGAAATAACCTTGGAAATTTGTACTAATGTATTGCGGACCAAATATTCGTTGGTCATCGGGTCCTGTTACCTCGATCTGAACACCGGAATTCTGACTCGCCTCTAGAGTACCTGCAACATTCAATTTACCATTAAATATTTGTTCTAAAGGAGAACTAATCTGGATCTCATCTGTACGATCAACAAGCTGTATAATATGTGTTATAGAATTTCCCTGTCCATCTCCTGGCACCTCAACTTTATAAGTACCTTTCCGCAAATTCGTGGTATCAAAAACGACCCGAAAAGTTTTATCTGACTGAACATACGTCATGGTGCGGTCTACAACAGTGGCAGTTGTAAGTTGATAATAGAGCACAACCTCGATAGGTGTACCTATCCCAACGGAACTCGTCCCATTAACAATGAGTGGTTTTCCTACAGAGAGAATATCAGGTGCGGTTAACGTAACTTGATAGGCAGAAACAATTCCTGATAGAAAGAGGAGTCCCAACAATGGTAGGACGAGCTTTTTCATTATGATCAAGTTAACTACTATGGTGTTAATGATTTCTGAGCTGCACGAAAAACCGATTGCTTATTGGCGTGGAAAAGAACGTTTTGAAGATAGTATTATCGAATGTTTAACTATCATTTTCAGGACTTCAGGATGTTCATGGAACAGATGCTTAATGTGTGGCTATCGACATGAACGTTCTCCTTTTGGTGAATCTAAAGATAGCAAAGAAAGACACCTATTATCTCAGCTGGCCTGGGTGTTGGATCGGTATAAAAATGATAATTATCAAATGGTTAAAATTTTTACTTCTGGAAGCTTTTTTGATCCCGAGGAAATTCCTCCATCCGTTTTGGAGAAGGTAGCATTAGAATTTCAAGGCAAGCTAATTATTGCTGAAACTCGACCAGAATTCATTATTGAAGATACAATCACATATTTTGTTAAAACAATTGATAATGGAACTTGGAAAACTCCTTTGTATTGCGCGATAGGACTAGAAACATCGGATGATAAGATCCGTGATAAAAGTATCAAAAAGGGGTTTTTATTCTCAGATTTTGTTGATGCATGTGCACGAACTCGATCCTGTGGTGCTGGCATAAAAGCGTATCTTTTAATGAAACCCCTATTTCTCACAGAACGTGAGGCTATCAATGATATGAAATCATCAATTAAAGATGTTTTATCGTATACCGATCTAATCTCAATGAATCCTTGCACAGTGCAGAGCAAAACAGATCTTGAATATTACTGGAAACAAGGGGCTTACCGCCCCCCCTATCTCTGGAGCATACTTGAAGTGTTACGTAAGATCCCGGTCCCTATAACTTGTGATTCAATTGGTGGAGGGAAAAAACGAGGGGCACACAATTGTGGGAAATGCGATCCTGTTATTGTGTCAGGTATCCATGATTATTCCCTTAGTGCAGATCGTGAATTAATTGCATCTCTCTTTGAAATGGAGTGTTCCTGCAAAGAAGAATGGAACTATGTTATCGATCAGGAAATGCCATTTTGTATGCCACTTACGCGCTAATTATTATTTTTTTTAGTAGTTTCTTGAATTTCGAGCTGTTTTGCAAGCAATGGGAAAAATGTTCCTGCATCACTTACCACTCCTATCGCCTGCATTGTCCCTCTATCCATAAGCTTGGTGAGTGATGCTGGATTAATATCAACACAAATTGTTTTAACACTTGAGGGGAGGCAATTTCCGACTGCTACTGAGTGCAGAAGTGTTGCTACCATTAGTACCATATTACACCCTTTAAGTTGTTCACGCATCGCTTCTTGCGCTTCCATTACATCGGTAATAACATCGGGAAGTGGTCCATCATCACGAATAGATCCAGCAAGCACATAAGGAACATTATTCTTCACGCACTCGTACATAATCCCTCCCGTGATCACTCCTTTATTTACCGCTTCTTTAATGGAACCGGCCCTCATGATCTCACTAATCGCATACAGATGGTGCTTATGCCCACCCATGACTGGTTTTCCTGTTGAAATGTCCATTCCTAACGATGTTCCAAGCAAATTATATTCAATATCATGAGCCGCAAGTGCATTTCCTGCGAGAAGAACGTTGATATAACCTTTGCGAACCATATCGGCAACAACATTCGTTGCCCCAGTGTGGATTATAGCAGGACCCCCAACTAGTGCAATTTTTCCGTTTTGCCTGTGAACATCAAGAATCTCCCTCGCAATCTTTGCAATAATCGTAACACTAGGACGCTCGGAAGATATCGTACCATGCATAAATTCGAAGTTGCTCTGCTCGCGAGGACGCTCTGGATAATGAACCATGACGCCCTGTTCACCAACAACGACATTATCGCCTTTTTTAAGTTTTGAGAGAGGCGTACAAATCGCTCGTTTGGCCAATTTGTCTAAAACGATTAAACAGTCCATTTTGATGAAGTCAACAGGTATCCATTCGCCAAAATATTTGATCTCGGTAGAGTGGTTAGTGGTCGAATAAAACCCCTTAGGAACAATACGATCGCCCTCTGTAACAACCAAATGGACATCTTTTACTTCAAGAGGATGAGCACCAAGGCGGTGAAGTTCTGAGAGGATAGATCGCAATTTGTCTCGATTTGCTGCACCAATACGAAGTCGTGCATAGCTCGGGTCTGTCTTTTTTTTCCCAATATCGAATACGAGAATCTCGAAGTTGCCACCCATATCCATGACTTTATCAAAGAGTTGCGTCATGATTCCAGAATCGATAATATGACCAGACAACTCGATTTCCTGCGAAACGACCATATATGATGATATAGGGGATGCAGGTTAATATGCGTTCTGTTAAATCTTGATAAATTGGGGGTATTTTGGAATCTGGGGCACGCAGAGGGGTTCTTGAACACTATCTCCTATATAATAGAGTCACTACTAATTCCAGTTATTTTGATCGATTTCGAAGGAATGTATTAGCATACTGCAAATCAGTTCTTGTGTTAACATTATGAGCGAGTCGAGCTTCTTTTAAGAGAAGACGAAATTCATCTTGCGGTTCAGAAATCAAATCCCCTCGAAGAATATTTACACCACATGGGCACGCATCAATCTTATTTACCTTCTCAATATACTGAGCATCACGATAATTTTTAACAAGAGAAAGGGGTATCCAAGTTGAACACGCATCCCTTCGAGATTTGTAGTATTTTGTATTAATAGTCTCAAGAATATTTGCTTGAAGACAAGGGAGGTCAGAAACCGAAATAAAAAGCGGGTTCAGTTCATCTAATGCTACTACTGCATCAACCATGTCTTTGATATATCCCTTACCAGAAGCTGAGAAAAGATCAATACCATTTGTTCGGCACCAATTCTGAGTCATTGGTGTTTTCCCTGATGCTACTACAACCACATCGCAACCATATACCTCGAATGCACGAATTACATGAGCAATCATCGGTTGCCCGGCAATGGATACAAGAGGTTTTTCACCAAGATTGAGTCTATGTCCTTCACCTCCCGCCATTATTAACGCAAGCATGCTGAAAGTGCCTCTAATAGTATCCGATTCTCATCCCTTGTTCTGACAGCTATCCGTATTGATGATGGCAATCCAAATGAACTACAATCTCGTACGAGTATGTCAATTTTTTCCAACTTTTTACAAAGTTGATCTACTTTTTGCTTAGTTTGCACAAGTAGGAAATTAGCTGATGACGGGTCGACGTAAAGATCGAGTGCTTTAAGGTGATCTGTTAACCAGACTCGTTCCCGGTCAATTAATTCTCGGGATTGTTCAAGATCTTGATAACGATGGAATGCTTGTAGCGCAAATGCTTCAGCATAAGCATTTACACTCCATGGCGGACGCATGGCCTCCATTTTTTCGATAAAATTCGGCTCCCCAAACCCATAACCAAACCTGATACCTGGGACTGAGAAACTTTTTGTTAGAGATCGAAGAACAAGAACAGAATCAATTGGTAGATTAACAAGACTCTGAATAGGATCCGCAAGTTCAATAAATGCTTCATCAGCACAAAAAATTCCCTTGTGAGAATCTATAATTTCAATAAGATTGAGCATTTCGTGTCTGCTACGTAAGATTCCAGTGGGATTGTTTGGATTGCAAATAAAACAAACATCAGCTTCATCGATTTTCCCAACTTTTTTTGCTCCATTTAGGTTGGCGGAATATTCATATTCCCCGAAAGTTGGAGATTCTACATAAAAAGTCTCTAATTCTTGGAAAACGATATCACAAAATACACGTATTAATTCTATTGATCCGTTTCCTACACAGATTTCCTCGGATTTTCTATGGAAAGTATTTGCTATAGTTTCTTTTAATTGAGTGTAATTATCATCAGGATAATGTTCAAGAAAAAATTGATCACAGTTCCATGATACTTGTGGGGGGAGGGGGTTTAAGCTCGCGCTGAAATCCAACACTTTTTTTTTGGTTTTTTCACGTTGCTGCTTTCCGCCACCACCATGAACTACTTTTTTTTTAGACCAGTCTGTCATGAATAAAACTCAATAATTACCCAATTTGTTGCATGGGAACCCATAAATGCGTTTTGAGGGGGGCAATATTTGCTCAGAAGAAAGTTTTTATACATTAATGTATCACTTTGATTCATCTGGTTCAGTCAGACATGAGCATTCTCCTTGTCTGACATATGGATGACAGATAACTGACATATGTCAGAAATGTGAGATACGATGATGCAACGAATTACACTACGGCTCCCAGAACCACAGATTAAAATCCTCCAACAGATGGTGGAGGTAGGGGAGTTCCCCAATGTTTCTGAAGCTGTACGAGCGGCCGTTCGTGAACTCGTTGATAGACGTGCCAGCCGTGTCTTAAAGGACAGTGACCAGGTTTCATTCAAGGTATGAGAGGGTAGATATGCAGAGCATAATTAACGATGCACTGAAAAACGCAGAAATTGAAAAAGAAATCAACAAACCCGGCGCCAATGCCATGGAGGACGACTTTGTCGGACAACCGAGAATCGTAATTGTCGGTTGTGGTGGCGCTGGAAACAACACCGTAAACCGGGTTCACCATATGGGAGTATCCGGTGCAGAAACAATTGCGATCAATACCGACAAGCAACACCTTGACATGGTCCAGGCAGACAAGCGTGTTCTGATTGGTAAATCCCTTACCAAAGGTCTCGGTGCTGGTGGGTATCCGGATATCGGTAAACGCGCTGCAGAGATGGCACGTCCAACTCTAGAGGCACTTCTTGAATCTGCCGATCTCTGTTTCATCACCGCAGGTATGGGTGGTGGAACGGGTACTGGTGCTGCACCAGTCGTCGCACAGGTTGCCAAAGAACAAGGTGCGATTGTGGTTGGTATGGTCAGTTATCCATTCCAAGTCGAAAAGGCACGTCTAATTCGTGCTGAGGAAGGGTTGGAGGCGCTGGCCGCTGCTGCAGATTCAGTCATAGTCCTGGATAACAACCGTCTTAAGAACTTTGTTCCGAATCTCCCACTTGGTCAGGCTTTCTCGGTGATGGACCAGTTGATTGGTGAGACAGTAAAAGGGATATCAGAAACAATCACAGAACCATCCCTCATCAACATTGATTATGCAGATGTTCGTGCAATTATGTCAAAGGGTGGCGTTGCTGTTATGCTCGTAGGTGAGAGCAAGCAGCAGAACAAAGCAGAAAGTGTTGTTCGCGAGTGCCTTAGCAACCCAATGCTAGACATCGATTATCGCGGTGCAACAGGGAGCCTGATACACATTACTGGAGGTACAGATCTCACTCTGCAAGATGCCGAAGAAATAGCTACTTCACTTACTTACGAGCTCGATCCACATGCTGATGTCATCTGGGGAGCTCGTGTTCGAAATGATATGGAAGGTAAAGTTCGCGTTCTTGCTATCATGACAGGTGTCAAGAGTGCGCAAATCCTTGGAACTCGTCAGTCATACAAAACTGTAATTCAGGAACTAGAGAACAAGAGAGCAAATCCAAAAGCCGTTGAAATGCCTCAAACCCGCAAAGTCCGTGACCAAGCAAGTGGTGGCGGACTGTTGGAATGGGTTGGTTAAAACAAACTTAAAAGTATAACCACGCACACCCCTAAGAATGTTCCAAAAATGCATTCTCCATTACAGATATGTGAGAAATGCAGATTGCAGTATAAAAATCTATCAAAAGTAATACTAAAAGAGATACCTGATTCAATCAGGTCAAACTCTCTTTTCTTATCCATTTATCAATCGTAAGAAACTACCCTATATTACTTGAGGCACAAGAAAACGGACTTTGCATAAATTCGAACATCGTGAGTTCTGATGGTTTCGTTATCTGAAAAATTCATATAATCAGATGATTGAAGGCGGAGCGTTATATAATGCCAAAATGGATGTAGTTTATTTATTTAATTTTAAAAGATATTTAATGAACCACGAAATTATTTACATCTTAATTTAATAATGTAATAATTATTTAATATAAGCCATTAATAAAAAAGGTCCTAATTATTTAAACCCCTCGTCTGCGAAATGCTTAATAGTATTCCAATCATTTAATATTCGTACATTTGACCAATCCTTCGATTGGAAGATGGGGATTGCACAATTAAGTTTGCGCGATCTGGTATCGGGAGTTGAACATCATGAACAGAGTGTTGAACAAAGACTTCAAATTGAAGTCTTCCAAGAAGCCAAAGGTAAGACCTTTTTCTGATGTTTTTCATCTTGCTCTATGCAGGTTGGGTTGTAAAAACAATAAATATCAGACCCCTATTTTTTGTCTGAGTTACCTCGTCTGCATTATTAGCGCCCATCCTTTTCAGGGATTTCGGAGAACTGACGTATGATTAACGACCTTATCGAAAAACGCAAGAAGATCCTTACAGAATCTGAACAGCATAAAAACAGCAGAAATGAGCTCAATACCTCGGCAAGCAAATATGCACGGGAGCGTAATACACTCAACAATCAGACTCGCGAATTTGTAGAAGAAGCACAGAAAAATAAAGATCTGCGTGATAAATACAACCAAGAAGTCATTGAGCTTAAAGTAAAACGCAATGACCTTAATGATCAAGCAAATACTCTTTTTGAAGAAATCGAAGCGTTTAAAAAAGAACACGGAAGTCCTAAGAGCCGTGGAATCAAAGAGATCCAAAAGCAAATTGAACATCTCGAGATGATGCAACAGACGCAAGTTTTCTCTACCGAAAAAGAGCGTGAGCTCATAGAAAAAATCAAACAAATGAGAGGTCAGGTTAAGGAACAAGAATCTGAGCTCGAGCAGAATAAAGAGATGCGGAGTAAGGTAAATGCTGCACGCGAACTACGTAAACAGGCATCAGAGCTTCATGCAAATGTTACAGAAATAGCTGAACTTGCCCAAAAACATCATGACACAATGGTAGAATCTTACCGTAAAGCTGACAAATCTCGTGAAATGGCAGACGCTTCTCATAAGAGTTTTGTAGAATCTCAAGAATCCGCAGATTCTGAGCACAAATTTTTTATTTCTTGTCAAAAAGAGCTGCGGGATTACGATAAGGTTATTAGTGGACTGCGAAAGAAGACGAAGAAGGTAAAAGTATCAAAAGAGCAAAAAGCTGTCAGGAAAGAGGCGGAACATCTATTTAAAAACTTCAGGGCAGGAGAGAAACTTACTACTGATGATATTCTTCTTCTACAACGCTCAAAACTAATATAATCTTTTTCCGTCAGGAATTATTTAATAGATTTACGGCAATTTTATAATAACCATGACACAGGAACGTACTTTAGTTCTCAGTGTCGATCGTGACGACGATATTGGATACAAAGCACAGGTTGAAAGTCCTTGCATCGGACGGGTAGCTTGCTTGAAAGCAGCAAATACCCTTGCACTTGCCGATCCTGAAGATTCCGACCTAAACGCGATTTTTCAGGCCGTAAAAATATTTGACGATCTCGTTTCAAAAGGAGAAGATGCAGAAATCGCTGTTATATCTGGCGATCATATGCATATGATTGAAGGTGATCGTAAGATCGCTGCAACACTCGACCAAGTCATTAAAGAAACACAGGTAACCAACTGCATTCTAGTTTCAGATGGTGCAGAAGATGAATATGTGATTCCAATTATACAATCTAAAATTCCTGTGAGCAGTATACGTCGAGTAATTGTGAACCAGATGCCAAACCTTGAGGGAACATACTATATCTTAAGAAAATTGCTTGATGATCCCAAGGTTTCGAGAGTAGTGCTTATTCCACTAGGTTTAGCTATGTTGCTTTATGCATTAGCATATTTGCTGGGTTACCCCGGTACAGCAACAATTATTGTGGTTGGCGTTATCGGAAGTTATCTTCTTTATAAAGGATTTGGGATTGATGAGATTGTTCATGCCATTCTAAATGCTTTAAAAGCATCACTTTCTCGAGGAAGATTTTCCTTCATCACATACATAACAACTATCTTACTAGTCATTATTGGATTTGTTGTGGGTTTTATCAACCTTCTAAAATTTTATTCGGTTGATCAAAGTCTGGGAATCTTGCTTTACTTTATGACATTTATTTACGGTTCCATCGAATGGTTAATTGTTGCTGGACTGATAGTCTCAATAGGCATTATTATTGATGTGTATTTTAATGAACGAGAACAGCTAGGTAAAGTTATTGTTTTCCCTTTTTTTGTAATGGCTTTGGGATTTATACTCTATGGTGCAAGTGTGTATCTTATAATCGTAAGTGGTATACCTGATTTTCCCATTAAAATGATTGATGCTAGTAATTACATCCTTTACTCAACACTTATTGGATTACTGTCAGGAGTTATGGGGGGCATAGTTCAGTTTTTCGTTAACAAAAAAATTGCCGAACAACGCCGTCAAGCAATCATCGAAGTTCTTTGATTTTTTAAAAACACAAAAGTCGTGGGTTAAATATCGGATAGAATGTGATGTATTTGAACATCGTCATTTTCTGATTTAAAGAAACTTATGATGCAAAATTTCCTGTATCAATATCAAAATAACCTATACCATTTGGAAAGGTATTCGTCATAGAAAATTTTCTAGTAACTTGCGGGGACTGAACTGTGAGAGAGGGGATAACTACATTAAAAGTATGAGAAGGGTACCAAAAGATTCCCTTTCCATAAGAATAAGCTGCATTGTCAACAGAAAACTCTGCATGACTTAAATCAATACGGTGCGGTTGCGCTCCGTCGTAATTCAAAACATATTGGAGTTTGTTCTTGAGATCTTGTTTTCCGAGCAAAAAGAATATGATGCGGGTGCCTTCATCAACAGAATAATTCACGTTAATAGTTGCGGTGTCATTATTGAGTTGTACAGTGATGTCCTGGATTTGGATATACCCATACCGCTCCTCACTTGCTGCCATCACAGGTATTGCAATCGCCAGCAGTAGAATTATGCCAAGCAATGTGATAGCCAATACCCTCATGCTTTAATGCATCTGTATTATTAGATTTAAACTCTTTTTGTCATAAGTAAAATTCTGCTTAAATAAAATCCAAAAATCAAATTAAAGGAATAAACAAAGAGAAAAAGGAAATGACTATTTGTTGTTTGTTAGTATGATTTCGATACTAGAGACATTGGTTTTACCAGAATCGGTATCGATAATCTCTGTCGATGTCAGAATCTCCTTTTTCACAACCCCATCAAGGAAACGGTTCAAAGCAATCTCTGCCGTGTCTACAGCTCGAGAAATTGCTTTACCCCTTGCCTTGATTGCGACCTGGTTTGCTCCATTGTTGAATTGTGTCACTACTGCAAGTACATAGTTCATGACTGGTTTGTTTCCAACGAACACTGTATTTTCTCTCAGTTCCATAGGTTCACCTCGTTCGAGTTGGTTTAAAGATATTTCTTTTTGTGGATAAGTTCAGCATTCAATACACTAGCGCCGGCTGCTCCGCGGATTGTGTTATGCCCCATTGCAACAAACCGGACACCTTCACGCAACCTTCCAACGGAGACTGTCATACCCTTCCCTCGCATCCGGTCAAGACGAGGTTGTGGACGATCATTTTCCTCCATTAGGAGAACCGATTTCTCTGGTTGTGTTGGAAGACCTTTAATAGGAGGTTTGTAGTTTTGATATGCTTTTACAAGATCCTTCACAGGATTTTTAATATTAACCCAAACTGCTAGGGTATGACCGTCAATTACTGGGACACGATGACAACTAGCACTAACCGAGAATGGTGCGTTGATGACTTTCTTCTCTTTAAGAGTACCCATAATTTTAAGAGATTCAGTCTCCATTTTTTGCTCTTCTTGACCGATATAGGGGATCACATTATCATAGATCGCCATTGCAGCGACACCAGCAAATCCTGCACCAGATATCGCTTGCATCGTTGCTACCTTAACATTGGAAAACTTGAACGACCGAATGGGGGCTAACGCCATAACCATCATTATTGTTGAACAATTTGGATTCGTTACTATGAATCCATCTCGCCCTTCATCACGCTGAACATCGATCAATCCAAGATGATCCGGGTTCACTTCCGGAACGACAAGAGGGATATCCGGTTCCATTCTATGAGAACTAGCATTGCTGCAAACTCCAATTCCGGCATCTGCGAATTCAACTTCTACATCCGATGCTATCTCTGCTGGAAGGGCAGAGAAGACCAGATCAACGTCTTTCATGCTCTTAGGCGATGTAGGACTGACCTTGACTTTTGAGATATTTTCTGGAAATGGCGTATCAAGACGCCAATTCACGACTTTTCCATAAGGTTTTCCCGCGCTACGGTCTGAAGCAGCTAACGTCACAAGATCGAACCACGGATGGTTTGCTAAGATCTCGACAAAACGCTGTCCGACCGCACCAGTCGCACCGAGCACCCCTACATTAATCATAGATAATCCAAGTCCTTTTGTGTGTTGCTGTTGTTCATTGATAAATATGTTAATAAGTTGTGTTGAAATGCAAATTTTCCATTACTTCCTAACATAATAAATAGATTGTTTTTTGATTACAGGGTTCAAGTCGTCTTTTCGATTTTTAATAAAATAAACAGTAATTCTTTTCAATTATCTTTATGATTATACGGTATACCGTTAGAAAAAAATTAAAAAATAAGAAAATTGAAATATTATTAAAATTTTTTATTTTATTCCATATGGATAGCTTCTGATGGGCAGACATCAACACAAGTCTGGCAGTCAACACACATATCCTTGTCAACTTTCGCTTTTTCGTTTTCCATTGAAATCGCAGACGCCGGGCATTCATTCACACAAGTTTCACAACCAGTACATTTTTCTTTGTCAATAATTGCTACCAAAAGTGGCCACTCCATCTTATATGTTTTATGAATAACAAAAAAAGTGTTTCGAAATGACAACAGAGTCTATTTTTTCACTAGATTCAAGACATCGTTCATTCCGTAAACACCTGGCTTTTTGCCAATCACCCACCGCGTTGCACGCAAGGCGCCACTTGCAAAAACAGAACGATCGTAAGCTCGGTGTGATAGTTCAATGGTCTCGAAATTCTTCGAAAACATTATTTTATGATCCCCAACAATGTCGCCCCCACGAATTACGTGGATGCCAATTTCATTTCCACGCTCCATCATCCCCTCTCGTCCATATAATTTCTTGCGAGCTCCGATTTCTTCATCAAGAATAGTAAGGATTGTTTTAGCAGTACCACTCGGGGCATCTTTTTTGTTCCGATGATGTGCCTCAATTACTTCAACATCATAATCTTTGAGCAGTTTTGCAGATTCACGTACAAGCTGCCAGAATATATTCACCCCAACTGAGAAATTGCTAGAAATTACAGCGGGAACATTTCCTTCAATCGCCTTGGTCATATCAGCTCTTTGTTCAGGAGTAAATCCAGTTGTACCAACTACAAGTGCTACCTTGTTCCGTGCTGCAATCTTGACATTCTCTGTAGCCGCCTGAGCGATAGTAAAGTCTATCAGGACATCCGGTTTTTTTGATTTCAGTAGGGTTTCGATTTTCTGTGACGCAACAATGTCAATCCCATAAAATGTACCGGGTTTAAGATCCACTCCACCAACTAGTTCTAGGTCAGATGATTCTTTCACCATCCTCCCGATTGTTTGCCCCATGCGACCTGAAGCACCGCATACTACAACTTTAATCATAATTTACCATACCTGCCGATGTAAAGTTGAAACCTGTCATGACTTTTTTAGCACTACTTTCTTTGATCCCTTATTTTCGTGGATTTTTTTGAATTATCAGTTGATTTTGGGATTGTAGAAAGAACCTTCTTCAACTGTTCTGTTTTTTTCTCATCGAGATCATCTAAGGGGAGACGAACAGGACCGCCCGCCATACCAATCAGTTCAACTGCCTTTTTCACCGGAATTGGGTTAGTATCAATAAACATAGCTCTTAACAGAGGTGAAAGAGCGTAATGAATTTTTAAAGCCTTGTTAAGATCCCCTTTCTGCATCGCTTCACACATAACAACCATACGTTTGGGATCAACATTCGCAGCAACTGATATTACGCCGACTCCACCAAGTGCCATGATAGGGAGAGTCATATTGTCGTCACCAGAAATGACAACAAAATCCTCATCTTGTGTTTCTTCAATTATCCTTGAGATCTGGCTTATGTTTCCGCTTGCTTCTTTAATTCCTACGATGTTAGGATGTTTTGCCAGTTCTGCGACAAGGTCGGGTTCAAGGTTTTGCCCTGTCCTGCCGGGAACATTATACATAATAACGGGTATGTCAAGATCGGCAAGTTTGGTGTAATGTTTGATCAGTCCAGAACGGTTTGGCTTATTATAATACGGACTGATAACGAGAACTCCATCTACACCGGTGTCCTTAGCTGCCTTCGTTAACCGTATTGCTTCAGTGGTATTATTTGAACCGGTTCCTGCAAGCACTGGAACCTTACCATTTATTTTGTCGACCGTAATTTCAATGACCTTCTCGTGCTCATCGAAGGTAAGCGTTGCAGATTCACCGGTCGAACCGCAGGGCACAACCCCATGAATGCCCTGAGAAAGAAGAAACTCAAGGTTACTTACAAGACCTCGTGTGTCAAGGTCCATTGATGAGTTTCTTTTAAAAGGGGTAATGATTGCTGGAAGGACACCTTCAAACATAATGCGTTTATTGGTGTCTCTTGGTATTTATTTTTCTTGTGATAAAACCCGCAACGCGGTTCCTTACGCGCTTGCTTTCAATAATAGCAATTCCAGTAAGCGCCTGCTTATCCTCATCATAATTGCTGGTAAATTTTTCGCGATTTTTTGCAAGTAATTCCAGCCCTAGTGTTTTAATATATGACGGCTTAATGCCCATGCATGTTCCTCAAATTTCTTTTTATTGTATGCGATTTGATAAGATAATAATATTGTTGGCAACTTCAACTGGATCTTGACCGATCACGCGAATTAACGACTCTTTTGGCGTAATACCAACATCATAGATTATTTCGGGCACTCCGTCTTTACAGCAAGATGCAATTCCCCAATCTATATTATTAGAATTAGGTGGAATTTTTACATGATCAATCGTTCGACATTCAATAAACATGTCTTTAACGATTTCCAGTATTTTCTTATTACACTTGATAATAAATGCACTTCGCATAAGAGGATCAAATTTCATCGTTGTCAAAACGATTCGTGAAATCTCACCTCCTACATTAAAAGCACAGGATCCATACAAATGTACTTTCCCTCCCTTGGAGCCAATTCCTCCTTTTACCGCGGCAACATCACGGCTATCTCGAGCCCCACTAATTGCAAAGACGATATTTGTTCCATTTGGTGGAATCAGTCGGGCATCAAATGAATTTCGCAGAAGACCTACAGCCTCAGTTAACCTTAAAATTATTTCCTCGCGTTCTTTTTCAGGAGATTTCATATTAAGAAGCTGTGGCTTATACCGCGTGATAAACATGTGGTTTTTAATTCGCAATTAAGAAGAATATGTAAGATCGATGTGAATACTGATTTAATGTTTCATGATGAAATAAATTACATGGACGCGCGACTCCTAGACGTAATTATTAGTGTACTCAATTTTTGTATTTTAGTTGTCCTACTAGTTCTACTCCCATTAGTTATGGAACCCGGTGTTGCTTATTTAACTGCAATAACCATTTTTATTGTCGGCCTCTCAGGAGCGGGGTATCTAGTTAACAAACAGATTGCGTAATAATTATTCAACTTTCTTTTCTTTTATTGAGCGTTGCATTCTCTTCTTTTTAATTTTGTAATAACTGAGTGGGTGATTTATCTGTTCACATAAATTGTCAGGTCTGATACATAATCCCGTTGTCCGCATTGCAGCACACCCAGGTGCACTATATTCTGTACCACCGCCACCTATGATATGCCCCACTTGATACATTGTTTTTTCACGATCAAAATCTGGGGCTCGGGCAAATAATTCAGTGATCTGTAATTTTTCCATACCAATGTTATGAAGGAAAGATGTCAAGGAAAAACGACCAGGATGTGTAAGATTAGCACCTGATGTAATTGCATTGATTAGAGCCTGTATGCATGGAGGAAATGCACTTTCTTCAATTTTTCCGAATTGTTGAAGCATTTTTTCTTGATAGACCTTTTGAAGTTCTGCAAGATGTGGGGCAATTTTCTCACAAAATACTGAAGGTACTTTTATTGGAAGATCCCTTTGTGTTATCACACGGATCCGTTCACGAAGAAGATCATACATTTCGAACTCATTAATCTGTACCTGGCCTTTTGTAACAATTCGATTTACAAGACGAAACCGGTCTTCGTGGATTGTAGAAACGAGTTCAATATAGTCTACAAGTGGCATTTGATTTTGTTTGATGGAAATTCCTAGCTCTGATGCAACCATCGTGCAGAGTCGACTAAATCCTGAATCTTCTAATTGGAAATTTTCATTCCACTGTTCTTCGTTTACGATTGCTTGATACGCTTGCTCCGCTTCATACCTTGTTAATCGTTCGATCAACTGTCGGTCATTAAGGCATGAAATAATAACACGGGCTAGTGCATATGATGCAATATTATCTTCTGGATTGGAAGAACCCCCTTCACCATACTTGCGTTTTGCGAATAATGCATCTCTGATTCTATTAAGTGATTGTTTAATTAGTATTTCGCCACGATCTCCTGAAAACAGATTGTCAAGCGAGGGATACTTTTGTCTAATATACTCCTTTGAATTTTTTAAAAAAGGAAAATTGGAGAGTTCCTTAGCTGATGGAGTGTACTCCATCAGTCAGCCTCAATACGAGGAGCAAGTAGGTATTCAACATGCCCATTACCATTTGCTATATCAAAGGAAAACCGAATAGGATGATCGATACCAAGGAATACTTCAACTTCAGCAGCACGGCTCATCACTTTTCCCATGTCTTTTAAATAATCAAGTGAGAAAAGCGAACGTGCCTCATTCGGCGAGAGTGATTTCAATTCGTCCTTTCCGAATTCACGTCGAATGTGATCGGTATCCCCTTCAGCAACCATGAAGAATGTCTGCTCATTCGGATTAATTCCCATTGTAATCTTGTCTGAAATAACAGCTGCTGCCTTGATTGCATTATTCAAATCCTCTCCAGAAATTGTAAGTTTGCCCGGTAAACTAATTGTCGGGGGGTTGGGATCTTTGCGAATCGTATTGGTATCGAGCAGTGTGATTGAATAACGATATCCGTGAACACTGACTTGTATCTTTTGGGCATTATCTGCCAGATCGAGACTTATTAAATCACCTTTGTTCATCATATTGAAGATATTCTTCATCTTGGAGATATCAACACCTAGTTGGCTTTTTGTTGCTTTGAAAGAGTCAAATGCCTCTTTTTTCAGCTCAAGAGAAACCATCGCCACATTCGCTGTATCTACAGCTCTTGTGGAGATTCCGCCCTCCGCCGTATGCAAACGGCACTCAGGTACAAGTGCGGATATAACATCAATGACTTCCCTGAAAATGTCTGCATCAATCGTTGCTTTTAACATCGCTTTCCCCCTTTACATACTGTCTTATACAGTATATCGTTATACTTTAATTATAGTGTTTTGGGTTTGAATCCCGCAATTTTGCGAGGTTAACTGGATGGGATCACAATGGGGACGCGACAAGGTGCATATTAAAGCAAAAAGCGAAGGTTACCGTTCGCGTGCTTCTTACAAATTAATTGAGATCCAAAGACGGTTTGGTATTATTCGGCGATCAGACAATGTAATCGATTTAGGTGCCGCACCGGGAAGTTGGCTCCAAGTCATAAGGACACTTACTGATGGACGAGTGCTCGGAGTTGATCTATCAATTATCCCACCAATTGATGGAGTCGAGACAATCGAAGGTGATCTTACAGATCCTCAAATTCATACCCGGGTAAAAGAAATGCTAAGAATTGTGAATGTTGTCGTTAGTGACGCGTCTCCAAAACTCTCTGGTCAACGGAGTTATGATCAAGCCAGAGCAATCGCGCTTGGAGAAGAAGCTCTAACGTTTGCTTGTAATGTTTTAAAACCTGGCGGTAACTTTGTTGTTAAATCCTTCCAAGGCACCGATTTTTCCAAGCTATTTAATGAAACAAAGCAACATTTTTTCTCAGTTAAAACATATGTTACGAAAGCAACTCGAAAAGGCAGTACCGAACTTTATATAATCGCGAAAAACTTTGTGGCTTGAACTCATGACCTTAAGGGATTCATACAACCGGCCTGTAAGTAATTTACGTATCAGCCTCACACCGAAGTGTAATCTTGCCTGTATTTATTGTCACGCAGAAGGTGAACAATCCCCTACAAATCCGATTAGCGCGGATGAGATTGCCGAGATCCTTCGAGTGGCCGCCAAAATGGATATTAAACATGTAAAGTTTACCGGAGGTGAACCTCTTCTTAGAGATGACCTATTAGAAATCATCGCATCTGTACCGGAAAGCATGGAATCCTCACTCACAACTAATGGCATTCTGTTAGCTAATCTAGCGTATGATTTAAAAGAAGCAAGTCTATCGAGAGTTAACGTAAGCCTAGACAGTCTCAATCCTCAAACTTACAAACGGATCTCTGGAAGGGACTGTCTCAAAGAAGTTCTTTCTGGAATTTCCACTGCACTCGATGCTGGACTTTCACCAATAAAACTGAATATGGTTTTACTAAAAGGTATCAATGAATCTGAAGTGGATGATTTTCTCGCTTTTATACGTGGGAATCGCAATCTAATCCTTCAATTAATCGAATTGATGCAGTTCAATAATTGCAACTATCATTGGGATCTAGCAGGAATTGAACAGAATCTTGCGGAACGTTCAAAAACAATTTTCACGCGAAGAATGCATCATAGGAAAAAATATTGTCTTGACGGTGCAGAAGTAGAGATTGTTCGCCCACTTCACAATACTGAATTCTGCGCCTTTTGCAATCGTTTAAGGGTGACATCAGATGGAAAACTCAAACCTTGCCTATTACGATCTGATAACCATATCGATATAAGAGGAAAAAAAGGTTCAGAACTCGAAGCATTGTTTTGTGAAGCTGTGAAAAGACGCGAACCGTTTTATCATTAAAGGATTATTGTGTTGTTTTCATAGAGTGATAACACGACAATGTTTTTACAATGTTCTGTCCTATAGAGAGGCATGCACGCTGATAACGAATATACCGCTGTTCTTAGATTCCTTTACGAAAAATCTATGATTTTACATGATATGTCCCAGTTTCACAAAGTGCTATCTTTTTATTTTATCGATTCTCTAGCTCATATCGATTATACTGCAAGTATTTACGCCTATAATTATCAGTCTCCAAAGAATATCATGGGTGCTGAATATTTACGATGGCGTGTTGATGGAGAGAGAAAAGGTGACCGTTCAAAGTTTCCTGCATTTATTAACTGGCTTAAAAAGGATCACCCGGAAAAGTTTTCCAAGTTGCCCTCTCTTTGGCAAATGATCTATGATACAGATGATCCGGCAAGCTATAGGAGTTTTAGGATTGTACTCGATCCAGATAGCAAAAATGAGATTCCCTCGAATATGCTTTTCATCATGATTGATGAATTCTTTGAATCGGAATTCTTAAAGAGCCTTTATTCAGATGCATCGCTGGCTACGTTATTTGATACATATATAGGGCGCAATTCCTCCGAATAGGAGTGTTTTTCTAATGGATGTTGCCGATATTTGTTCTAATCTAATAAAGATCCGCAGTGAGAACCCCCCAGGAAAAACGCACGATATAATCGAATACATTTGCTCAATGCTTGAAAATTGGGGCGTTCGATCTATTATCACGGAAAAAGAACCTGGCAAGTGTAACCTAGTAACTGAACAGACACAGAATAAGATCCTTTTTTGCGGTCATGTAGATGTTGTGCCTGCAATGGATGAGGGATGGACTGTAACACCATTTTCTGGTACCGTAAAAGACGGTTCGGTATTTGGTAGAGGAGCAACTGATATGAAAGGTGGTTGTGCCGCTATTCTTGCTGCCTGCAATGCTTTCATTCAAGCTAATCATGAACTACCAGTTCAGCTGGCCTTTGTTTGCGATGAAGAGACTGGCGGGGATGCAGGTATACAACATCTCATAGAGAAGCATCTAATCGATCCCTGTGACTGTCTGATCGCAGAACCGACACCAATACACCATCCCAATATTGGACAAAAAGGTCTTATCCGGCTAGAACTTGAATTCAATGGAACGCCGGGTCACGGATCACTGTATCCCGCTGTAGGTATTAATGCAATAATGGAGGCATTATCACTAATCGAATATGTGAAAGAATTGAACCTACAAAACTACCCAGTTACCGAAGATCTTCAACAGATTATTTCTGTATCCTCTCAAGTTTTAGAAAAGGAATTTAATGTCGATAAAGTGTCTGATGTCTTGACGAAATTGATGTTTAATCCTGGTGTTATAAGAGGGGGAGAGAAATCCAATATTGTCGCTCAACGCTGTGAACTTGAACTTGAGCTTCGTATTCCATGGGGATGCAATATTCCCACCTTGCTGGAAGGGATTAGATCGCATTCGCCTCATGGGAGAATCATTGAACAAACCATCCACGAACCATCAATTACAGATCCCAGATGCCGGCTTGTTATGATGACATGCCAAGCTGTAGAACAGGTTTATGGAGGCGACGTTTCCCCAATAGTGCAATGGGCTGCGAGTGATGCACGTCATCTTAGAGCAGCTGGATTCAATGTTATTGAGTATGGACCCGGTGAGATGCGGTATCTACATGCATTAAACGAACATGTGAAGATAGAGTCGTTGAAAAAGGCATCACTGATTTATTATAATATTATGCAAGCGAGTCGGGACAATTAATAATTAATTCTAGTAATTAAAAATTTTAGATTATTGTCTCCGCATTCGAAGAACAATAAAAGCTACACAAAACAGACACACAATCGTTATCCATGCCGGAAGCGGAGAATATGTGGTTTTGATTGGAATTGAAGTTTCAGTTTGTATAGGAATTGTAACAATTTCTGTAGTTTGTGCAGGTTGAATCGTTGTTATTGTTATTGTGGTTTCTGTTGTTACAGGAACTAACGTAGGTGGTGTTATTGCAGACACTGGTCTTAACGTTGGTGTAGGTGTGCCTATTAGGTACACTTGTCCATGATTGATCGCAAGATCGATATTCTTCTTGGCATCTGTATAATTAGGATCAAGACTTGTTGCAGTTTTGAAGCAATCGAGTGCGTCCTGATATTGTCCAAGCTGGAGTAGTGCCTCTCCTTTGTAGTTCCAAACTGTTGCATTTTTTATGGTGATTTGAGTGCAACGGTTAAATGCATCAAGTGCCTCTTGTGGTTTACCAATCTCTAGCAGTACCCGCCCTTTCTCATACCAAGGTATTAAGTTGAAGGGATCGAGCTGTCCGCATTTATCAAAATCGACAATTGCTTGATCGGTTTTGTTCAGATTCTCGTATGCGATGCCCTGATTACAATATGCATCTGGAAGGTTTGACTGAACCGTAAATAATTCATTATAGGCTGTAACCGTTTCATTATATCTCTGAAGATTGAATAATGCGAAGGCTTTCGCATTCAAGGCACGACCATCCTGTTTAATTGCAAGTGCTAATTCAGAAACATTTAGCGCACCTGAAAAATTCCCCATCTGATTGAGGGCATATGCTTTTCCTGAAAATGCTGGTTCAAACTGTGGGTTAATTGAGATCGCAATATTGTAATAACTGATTGCATCGCTGTATTGCCCAATTTTTACCGCATTCTCCCCTCTCATATACCAATCATTTTCATCATCCGCTTTCACGAGAGGGGCAATCAAAATAATAGTAAATCCAATTATGAGAAGAAATTTTACAACGATCCACTTATCCATGCACGAATTTTACCGTTATTAGACATCAATCTATTGATATTCCGTCATACACAATTTGGGAATCATTAATTCGGACAGTTGTATCTACTTATCGTAAAAGTGACGGTTAACGCCATACAAGCAGTTACGCAGAATGCGATAAAAAAGGTCATTGAATCCGCAATTACACCTGCAAGGAAAGGAAGCAAGCTCATTCCAAGATAACTTGTGGTAGAGAAGAGACCCATTGTAATCCCTTGATTATCCTTAACTTTTGAAAGAAATGCCATTTGGGCGATCATAACAAATCCTGAAAGAGTTCCAATAAAGAAAAACCCAATCGGAGAAATGAATGTGAGCATAACACTTCCTGCCATAATTGCAGCTGCAATTTGAATGGTTATTATTGGATCTGGATTGATTCGTGAAATAGTGATTACCCCCATAATTGTTGCAATACTCATACCCGCGATCAAATTTCCGACAATATCTGGAGATGCACCAGAAAACTTAGGGTAAAGTGACGTTACAACCCCTGTTATCCCAATAAGGACCAAAGAGGAGTACCAAAGCCAGCGGTAGTCATATATCAGTGATTTTACTATGGCGAGAGTATTCGGTTCTGGAGTTGCGGGTGAACTCATCATAAAAATACTTAGCAAAATCGAAAGAAGTGTCATAATCGTAAAAAGAAGAATCCCTCCTGTAGAGGTATGGAACTGGACTGCAAGGTTACCTCCTAAAATAAGTCCTAATACAAGCCCAAGATTGAGAGCTGCCATAAAATATCCGCTCATTTTTGCATGATCAGGAAGTGAATTGACATGAGCCATCGCTGCTGCCACAAAGAGCCCAGCACCGATGCCTTCTAAGCAGCGAGCACCAATCACAATTATAGCTGGAGAGAGAACTGTGAGAAGTAAACCGCTAATAATGGTGATTCCCAATCCAAATCGAATTACGGGTAATCTCCCATATTTATCCGAAAGCAACCCACCTAGTAGAGTCGTTAGAAAAGCTCCAAGAAAATAGGCTGAGTAAATCGCACTTTGTAAAGTAGAACTTGTCGCATAAACCGGGAGTATAGGGACAATGGCATTTGAGAGAGCCATTATAGAAAATATACTTAAACAAATCGATAGACGATCCCACATGGTAACCAATTCAAACCATACGGTATGTCTCTAGATTCATTGGAGAGTGAGTTTCAATATGATAACGTTTGTAGATTGAGCTTGCAAGATCAATTGTGTTGTTTTCATCGCCATGAATGCAAAAAATTTTTTCTGGTTTTGGTTGAATCTGTCCAACAAAATTCATCAACTGTCGGCGATCTGAATGCCCGGAAAAGCCATCGACAGTAACAATTTCAAGATTGATCATAATAGTACCTTTTCTACCCATAGGCACTTCACGCCAACCCTTTTGGATTCGACGTCCCTGTGTCCCTTCTGCTTGGTATCCTACAAAGACAAGTGCATTCTTTGAATCCTGTGCAAGATTGTTAAGATAATCCATTACCGGACCGCCATTGAGCATTCCACTTGTTGTAATGATAACGCAGGGATCACCCCCAATTACTTTCTCCCGTAGCTCAGCAGAATCAACCTGCTGGAAACATTCTGCAAGGAAGGGGTTCATGGATTCACGGAATATCTGATTCCTGAGGTCGTTGTTAAGGTATTCCGGATAAGTTGTATGGATTGCAGTAGCCTCACGGATCATGCCGTCCAAATAAATCTTCACCTTAGGTATCTTTTCAAGTCTCATTCCTTCTTCTAAAGCAAGCATAACTTCCTGTGAACGCCCAACAGCAAATGCAGGAATAATAACTTTACCACCGCGGGAAAGAACAGTGTTTATAGTCTCGTAAAGCTTGGTTTCGGCATCCGATCGTTGAGGTTGAAAATCGTTTGATCCACCATATGTACTTTCCATGAATAAAGCTTCAAGTCGAGGGAATTGGCTGATAGCGGGGTTGAAAAGTCGACTTTTACTGTAGTTGAAGTCCCCAGTAAATGCAATATTGTACAAACCGTCACCAATGTGGAAATGAACGATTGCTGAACCTAAAATGTGACCTGCATTATGGAAAGTAACCTTTATATCCGGCGCTATATCAGTAACGCTACCATAATTGAGTGTAATAGAGTGTTTAATATACTCCTTCACCTCGTTTGAACTATACGGGATCTTGCGATCTTCCTTGTTGATAATATCGAGATAATCTAGCTGTAGCATTGCAGAGAGATCACGAGTCGGTGATGTCGAATAAACAGGACCTTCATATCCATATTTATAGAGAAGCGGTATAAGGGCACAATGATCAAGGTGTGCATGAGTGAGAACTACAGCATCAAGGGAAGAAAGCGGGTGAATTTCAGGGAGGTAAAGATATGGGGTCCCATTGGTGTTATCTGGTTTTTCACCACAGTCAATCAGTATACGACTATCAGGAGTTGTAAGTAGAAATGCCGCCCGTCCAACCTCGCGACAACAGCCAAGCATGGTAACTCGAGCCCATTGATCTTTTTTCTGAGTATCCTTTCCATTCTCGTCTTTTATCGCAATATCCCGGTGGATACGCCGCCCAATTGTACGTAAGAATTGTTTTCGATCTTCATTCACTAATCGCAGATATTGTCTGATCTGTTTAACGGTAGTGCTTTCAATTGGAGGTGTCCGAACCACTTTTGGCGTCCATCCGATATGCTTGGTGATTTCCCGAAGTGTTGCACCGTTTTTACCGATTACAACTCCAGGTTTCTCGGCTTCAATTAACACTTCACCGGTGTCTGCATCAAAAAAAATATCAGTTATACCGGCTGTTTCGGGGACAACAGTTCTTATTTCTAAGATTGCTTTTTCAGGATCTTCAAGTATTGTTGGTCGCACAACAATGCGTTTACGAAGATCACGGGCAAGAACTCTAATTAGATCAGCTTCGTCGGCAAAGCGTTTCGGGTCATCCGTATAGATAACAAGTTCCGGACCCTCAAACTCTACCTGTGAAATCGTGATACCGCGAGGGATCTTTTCGTTGATCTTATCTTTAAGCTCTTTTAACCGTTCTTCAATAAGCATAGAGTAAACGTCCTAAAAAAAAGTTATATGTGAGTCTTGGCGAGGTATTGTTTGAGTTTGTCCTCCCCTAATTCTTGATATTTATCTTTTGTGATCACTACAACATGGATCCCTTCACCAGATCCAGCATCACGTTTCATCGCGGCTATTAATCCTCGGATTGTAAGATCAATCGCTTCATCTTCTTTCAAACCTGTTTTGAATCTATCTTCAAGCACACCGTATGCCATTGGGGATCCAGAACCAGTTGAAACTATTTCCTCTTCCTTCGTTGATCCACCGAGTGCATCAACAGAATAAACGCTCGGTCCGTGTTCGTCCACACCGCCAACTAGTAACTGGACATAATATGGGAAATAACGATTCTGGTTTAGGTAATTAGAGAGTAACGTTGCAGCAGCACCGACGGTGATTGGACGCCCTCTTCGGATTTGGTACAGACTACATTCCACAGTAAGAATTCTGGCAATTTGTTGGGCATCGCCAACGCCACCCGCTGTTGTCATACCAATCCGATCAGCGACTTGGTAAACTTTCTTTGCTTTTTTACTTGCAATCATGAAACCCATTGTTGCCCGCTTCTCAGTAGCGAGGATAACGCCATCTAAGAAGACTAGCCCAATGGTTGTCGTTCCCTTCATAGAATCCTGGTACTGTTCAGGCATGTTGATTCCTCAAAAAATTAATAAACGCTGAAAATTATCTAAAAGCGCTTTATTAATAACACGACATTAAGAAATTTAAAGGTTTTTATTCTGCCGATTCGCAGAGCACTCGTAAAAGTTCACGATCATAGAGCATAGCAACTAATCGCTTGTCCCCATTTATAACGGGTAATTGATCGACACGAGCTCTACGCATTTTTAATGCACACTCACTCACTTCTGCATTTTGTGGTACTGCAATCACATTTTTTACCATTGCAGTTTTAACGGGTCGGTCTGGTAACTGCACTTTTGAAATGCTATAACTTAATGTATGCATATCACGGATACTTTCCCAAGTCCATTCATCATCATCCGTGCCATTAGAAAAATCGCTTACGCCAACAGAATCCTCAATAATGGAATTACGGATCAGGTCTCGCTCCGAAATAATCCCTTGAAGTCGACTTTCAGAATCCAGAATAGGAATTGCATCTACACCTGAAATTTGCATCACACGCCCTACGAGCGGCAATGGTGTTTCTTCCCAAAGTGCAAATGTTTGACTGACGTATTTATCTTTAATTTCTTCTTTGATCTTTATTTGCGCAATCGCATGGATGAGATCCGCAACTGAAAGCAATCCTACTAATTTATTTTTCTCAACAACAGGAAGACGCCTTATCTTTTTGGAGATCATTAAACGGGCAGCTTCACGTATTTCGGCATCAGGTTCGATTGTAAAAGGTTTCGTTGTCATTAAGAGTCCGAGCTGTGTTTCTTCAGGTTTTCGAAGCAAGTCCTTTCGCGTAATAATTCCAATAAGTTTCTTACTCTTAATTACTGGAACACCGGATATTCCTGTCCGTTTCAAAATTTTTAAAACATCGTCACGATTTCCGGGAATATCGACGTGAACGACATCGGATGTCATATAGTCTTTTACTAACATATCGGTTATAATCTCACCACCATAGTTGTGATCTTGCCATGTGTGACGACATAATTACTGACACTCCCCAAAAGGAGACGATCGGTTTTGCTTTTTCCATGCGAGCCAACAACGATCAAATCTACCTTCTGACGTTCAGCAAGTGAAATTATCTCATTACCAGCATGTCCCTGTTTGATGTGCGTTGTAAGTTGGATCCCCTTGTCTGTGGCAACCCTTTTTGCCTTTGCGAGTACCTCATTACCCTCCTTTTCGAGAGCACGATACATAATCTCAACTGTATTATCGGAAGGAAGGGACGAAAAAAGACCAGTTTCAACGACATAAATGGCAACTAGTTTGGCTTTATGAAGCCCAGCCTCTTCGATAGCACACCCAAACGCGTGCTCACTAGCGTTCGAGCCGTCAATCGCGACAAGTATATTAGAGAACACAGGCATCACCCAGAACAAACATGCCTGTTTTGTTGGATTTATGAATTAAAAACGTTTGTCCCGATAATATTGGAATTTGCCCGTTTTACAATGCTTGCAACAGGATGTTGACTGAAGCGCAGATTTGAGAAACGAGGATTTATTAAAAAAAGGTTCGCGCGCGTACCTGTTTTAATAAAAAACGGTTCGCCCTTAATTGAAGATCCAGAGATTGCCATCTGTAACGTGATAATTGGATCGAGTCGATATATTGTGTGAACAAATGCCATTTCCGTAAACATGTCAGGTTCGACAAACATCACATTGTCAGTGCCTAAATATACCGTGCAACCTAAATTGAGCATTCTTTCTATAGGTGGATGAGCTTTTGATGAGGTTGCATCAAGAGTCCAATTTGATCGCGGACAAACAACTATTGGTATCGAACGGTCTGCGCATTGCTTGAGTTGTTTATTAGTTGCATGTGTGGCATGGATAATAAAATTAGGATCATAAGCAAGCGCAGCATCAACATCCTTACTATCCATCTCACCAGCATGGAAAGCCACTTGTTTGCCATTTCGTTTTGCTTTAGCAACAATTCGATCGAGATCAGGAATATCTCGAACACTGCTCACACCTAAGCCGTCGCTATCAATTTCACCACCGTCTCTTCCAAAAATTACACAACGAAAAGGTTGATTCGCAGCTGCTTCCCGTAACGCAATAACACCATCAGATCCACCCTCACGAAAATCAACACACCCTGCCGTCCCATGATTTACCATATTCCCGATGCTTGTTTTCATACCTGTAACAATGTCCTTACGTGAGGCAGTAGCAAGAAGTCGATGTTTTAACCCATTTGGAGGTGTGACGAGTTCGACAAGATCGCCTTTGGTAGTATAATCCATTGCAATTGTATCCCCCAAATGCGTGTGAGCATTAAATAAAGCCGGGCAGATCCAAATATCAGGAGATTTATCAGTTTCTTCGATAGCGATTATGATGCCACGTTCGATTATAATATCGACCGATCGTAGTGTAAGATCTTCCTCAATTAGAGCGTGCCCAGAAATCACCATTGGGCGTTCCATGTGAACTCCTGACTCTCTTTTATATATCGAAAAATGAAATAGATATGCATGGCAAAGAAACAGGGAGGCCGGCTAATGTCATCTGCTGGTCTCGTGAACTATTATGATAGTGAAGACCGCCGTGCAGTCCATATCAATCCTATCGTTGTAATGGTGGTTGCAGCAGTGATTGGTATCATCATACTCATTCTAAATACAATTTATGCGCATTCATGATCCAATTCTTTTTTCAATAATTTTCTGGTAATGTCTTCATCTTTTGTAAAGTATAGATTATCATGCCCAGTCCAAACCGGACAATTTCGGAAAATAGCTGCAGGTACACCGTTATTACTCTCTCCCATCACAAAGTTTGCAAACCCAGCAATCTCATCGACGACAGCTTCCTCAGTGATCTTGAGGACATGACCAAATAGATCTACGTCACCTCTAAAATCTCGAATTGCCTTCATCCCACTCCATCCAATTGCATTTCCAGTTTGCCCGCGCCGGAATGATCTCCCGCATGTGTCAGTAATAATCACACCAACATTTTTTCCAGAAATTTTTTTGATTTCTGATCGCAATCCATCTGCAGCCTTCATTGGATCTGGCGGGAGAAAGATTACCATACCATCTTCAATATTGCTCTGATCGACCCCAGCTCGAACTCCAATATGGCCAAATTGTAGTTCAGAAAGAATGAAAGGATGTTCCATGATGATGTCAGCCGAAGCATCAAGTATCACCTGAACAAAGCGCGGATCTTCACCATTAAGACGCGCAAGGCGCTCTGCCCGATCACTGGGAGAGATTGATTTAAGAGACTTTGTATAACCCTTTGATTTAGAGTAAATGGTTGACGCAATGCAGAGAATATCGCCATTTTGAAATATCTGATTTTTACAGATAAGTGATGCGATATTGTCACCCTTTTGAATGAGAGGGAGTCCGTGGATTCCGATTACGGTGATATGGTCCATAGCATCATGATATTCAGATATATATCTGATAAAGGTGTTTCGTTGTGAATCTGGAACATAGATATAAACACTTTTCAAAACAATTTTTTTAAAATTCTCATCGCAATCTATTGACCAGCGATATATTTTTATAATGAAGTTACTGAATACCCTTTGACCATGTACGTTATTGTCCGGTGCCCTGGATGCCGGACGTTCACTTATGTAGACCGGTACCAGCGCTGGAAACTCTGTCCTGTTTGCGGACAAGCTTACGAAGTGAATCGAGTACCCGCATATCTTGAGGTAGAAGATTATATCGAAGCCGAGCATATTGTGCGTCAGCTTGAGCAGTATCTTCACACAATGAAACGAAAAGATCTAACTCCTGAGGAAATGGAAGACCTTCGCCGGCAGTACGCGATGTGGGTGCGAAAAAAGATATAATCAAAAAACCTTTTTCAAAGTTTACCATCGCTGACCGCATCTGGGACAAATCATGGTGATGGGGCGACGGCATTTTGGGCAATAGAGACCACGATAATTAGTATATTCAACAGGAATCTTACAATGCCTGCAGAAAATATGTTCTTCAAAACCGCAGGTATGCCTTTGCATATGGTGTTGTAGCGAATCCAGAGAAATAAGTGTTTTGGCAAAAGATAAAACGAATCTGCAATTCGGATTCTATTTTCACACAATACATTTGTATTTATATGCTTCACCTTTGATCTGGAGTTACGATGAAATACAAGATTATTGGAGACAACCTTCAAATGTTACGGGTTGAACTTGCCGCTGGAGAAGGGCTCTTTGCTGAAGCGGGTTCGATGGTGAATATGAGTGGGCATATACAAATGGAGTCCCAGATGGCAGGGGGTATTTTTGCCGGTACCAAACGCATACTTATTGGAGAAAGTTTCTTTCTCACAAAATTTGTCCCTATAGAAAAACATGGATTTGTGGCATTTGCAGGTAATGTGCTTGGAAAAATTTTTCCGGTTCATCTATCGAATGGGTCAGAGTTTGTAGGCCGGCGCGAATCATTCTTATGCTGCGAAGAAGGTATTGTGCTTGACATTACATTTGCAAAAAAAGTTCAGAGCGGACTCTTTGGCGGTGCGGGGTTCATTCTCCAGAACATGTCAGGTAACGGAACCGTTTTTCTCCACTGTTGTGGCGACATCGTTGAGATTAATTTAAAAGACAATGAGATGATCAAAGTGCAAACAGGACTTGTTGTGGGTTTCGACAGCACAGTTTCCTATGACATTGCTCTCGCTGGTGGTATCACTTCGATAATCTTCGGCGGTGAAGGGCTTTTTGTAACTACTCTCACCGGACCTGGCAAGGTGATACTCCAATCAATGGACATTGCAAAAATTGCAGCTTCAATTATTCCTTATCTACCTAAGCCAAAAGAAATTACAGGGAAAAAATAGTTTCTAATCATGAAAAGTCAACTTGTATAAGGTAAATATTTTTTTATTAAAAAATTAAAAATCTCTTCAATCCTTTGAGATTTGATAGTTTTTCTTAGGTTAATACACTCATATTTTTAGGAGAAACGTATTATTGTTTTTATTTTAGATATATATCAAGGAGTTATTAACAATCGACATTACTTTGCTATGATTTCTGTTATGTATGTGGATGATGAGGTAGAACTCCTTGATTTAGGCAAAATATTCCTTGAGGGAACAGGGAATTTCAAAGTAGATACTATACCTTCCGCTCAACAAGCACTCCAGAAACTAAAAACAACCACCTGTGATGCAGTTGTTTCAGATTATCAGATGCCAAAAATGGACGGTATTCAATTTCTCACGGCACTTCGTAAGGTATATCCAAAACTACCTTTTATTATTTTCACCGGCAAAGGACGGGAAGACGTTGTTATCGAAGCATTTGATAAGGGTGCCGATTTTTATCTTCAAAAGGGGGGGGCACCCAAACCACAATTTACTGAGCTAGCCCGCAAGATCGAAATAGCGGTGGAACGTAAACGGAAGGACGAAACAATACGACAGAATGAAACGTTCTTAGAAAACCTGTTTTCAAGTATCCAAGACGGCATTTCAATTTTAGACAAAAATATGAACATCATCCGTATTAATCCTGTAATACAGCGCTGGTATGCCCATGCAATGCCGATCGTTGGCAAGAAGTGCTGGGAAGTTTATCACGGTAAAAAAGAACGATGCGAGTTCTGTCCCTCAATAAAAAGCCTTACCACAGGAGAAACTGCATTTGCTCATGTACCTATGACAAATACTGAAGGCAAAATTGTGGGATGGATCGATCTCTACACTTTCCCACTCACGGACTCTGTTTCAGGAGAGATTACTGGAGTTATTGAATATAAACGAGACGCAACTAGACGTTGGAAGGTAGAGAATGCACTTCGTCAAAGTGAACAGCAACTAAAACAATCAGAAGCCCTTCATCGGTCGCTTTTAGAAATTTCACCGGATGGGATTGTATTATTTGACACAAATGCTGTGATTACCTTTGCTTCCTCATTATTGCTAAAGATGTTCGGTCTCACATATCAAAATGAAGTTATTGGCACTAGTATCTTTGATTGGATTGCACCTGAACATCACAAAGAAATTATTGAAAAACAAAAAAAAATTTTCGATGGTTTGACAGGATCCAGCCTTATCTACCGGATCATAAGAAGGGACAAATCTTCTTTTATTGTCGAAGTTAATGAATCCACCATCTATGATCTTTCCGGAAAACCAATCGGTGTAATGGCAAATATACGAGATATTAACGATCAACAAAAAGGTGAGAAGAATAATTAAAACGAGATGTAAATTTTATGTCCTTCAAAATTATTGAAAATATTAAAAAAGATCCCTATTTTCTCCCTGTTTTTGTTATACTTATAACGGTAGTAACCATTGTTCTAAATTTTTACTTACTTCTTTACAATAATACTCTCATCTTTGACCCTCTTTTATTTATTCCAATCATTCTTGTGGCTTATTGTTATCCTAAACGTGGCGTGACCGCTACAACATGGATTGCGTTTTTGTATTTTGTGACGGTTGCGTTGGTACCTTACAGATCCCAAAACATTTTGCTATCAGGTATCGCTCATACCGCAATTTTTATTATAGTTGGATTTACAGTTTCATATTTTAAAATCAAATCTTCAGAGGATCTGAACATCTATAAACAACTTGCAGAGATAGTTGGACCCTCAAAAATAAAAAACCTAATTTTTCCATCTTTCATCGTTATTCTATTAGCAATAATCATCTTTCTGAATTATTTTGTTCTCCAAATAAGTCACTCGGTCATGTTTGATTCTCTATTATTTATTCCAATTATTTTTGTGGTATATTTTTATCCCAAGCGAGGTGTGACTGCTACTACATGGATTTCAATTTTGTATCTTTTAACAGTTATATTGGTACCCAATAATTCCCAAGAAATTTTATTAACAAGTATAACTCATGCCGCTATTTTTATTATTGCTGGATTTGTGATATCGTATCTGAGTATTTCCTTTTCTAATGAAAAAGCAATATATAAACGTCTTGCAGAAATCGTCGTGAACTCAACCGTTGCTATTACTGGAGAGACGCTTGATGGGACTATCACCGATTGGAATAAAGGCGCTGAAAACCTTTATGGGTATACTTCAGAAGAAGCCGTTGGTAAATCGATCTTACGGTTGCTTCCTCTCGATCGATTTGATGAAATTAATCCCCTCAGAGATAAAATTCAACGAGGAGAACATATTGAACGATATGAAACTGAACGTATAACGAAACAGGGAAGAAGAATTCATGTTTCTCTCTCTATTTCTCCAATAAAAAATGATCGTGGTAACATTCTTGGAACATCGGTTATTGCTCATGATATTACAGAACGTAAACAGTTGGAGGATGCCCTCCGACAGACAAATCGGCAGCATAATTTGATGACAAGCATCACCCGTCATGATATCCTCAATAAAATATTCATCATGCTTGGATACTTTGATATCCTCAAGAGTAAACAAATAGACCCCGAAATCACTCCATTTCACACGAAACTGGAATCTGCAACAAAAGCGATTCAGTGGCAGATTGAGTTCACGAGAGTTTATGAAGACCTCGGCACTCATGAACCACAGTGGCAAGAACTGAACAAAGTCATACCTCGGTCGGAGATTCCTTCATCTATAACACTTGTGACAGATTTACAGGGTGTTGAGGTCTATGCAGACCCGATGTTAAAAATAGTTTTTTATAACCTTCTCGAAAACACCATCAAACATGGACAAAAGGTTACTGCAATACGGATTTTTTATAATCATTCAACAGAAGGTCTAACCGTCATTTATGAGGATAACGGAATCGGGATCCCGACTGATGAAAAGGAGCAGATCTTCGATCGGGGGTTCGGAAAGAATACCGGGCTCGGACTGTTTTTAGTTAGAGAAATTCTCGCAATCACCGGTATTAATATCAGGGAAACAGGGGAGCCCGGAAAAGGGGTACGATTTGAGATAATGATAACGAAAGAAAAATACCGTTTTATTAATATCTCCAAAGAAAAGTGAAAAGGTAACCATTTAAAAAGTTGGGATCTCGATCGTCGTTCAGATCGTATTGGATTAAATTTTATTGTGCACACGAATAAGCCTCTTATCATACCTATAACTGTTAATCTTACACGGTCACATCTGTTTTTCTATTGAAGTATTGCGAAAAAACGTTCTATGAGGCAGAATAATTCAGAGTTTTTTGAACTATTTCACATAATTCTTTGCGACGAATTGGTTTCAGAATATAATCTTTAAACAAATTTCCATATATTTGACGTTCCTGATTCGTTAAAAATTTTGCAGTCAGCATAATCACAGGAATCGATGCGGTTTTTGGGTTATTTTTTATATTAGTAAGTGTGGTCCAACCATCCATGGGTTCCATCATAATATCCAAAAGAATAAGATCTGGACTGAAATCTTCTAACTTCTTAAGACACGTTATTCCATCTAAGGCAGCAATTGTGTCAAACCCCTCCAGATTAAGTATTTGTCTAAAAACATCAACGACATCTAAATTATCGTCAACAATGAATATGGTGGACATACAAACAGAATACTTTACAGAATTAAATGAATTGTCAATTCATCATTAAAATTATTCACATTTAAATATTCCATATTGATTTATTAATATTTGAAAAACACAGTATACTTCCCTATTGTGTGGTATAACTGAAAAGGAAAAACCGTATAGAAGTGTCATCATGTTGGCAACCAGTCGGTTACTGATACCATAACTGAAGATCTATTAATAAAAAATATTAAAATATTCTGAAGATTGTAAGACAAATAATAATAGGACATTGAGGCAATGCCGATTCAAAACAATAACTCAGATGACATTAATCCTTCTTCCGATGACGAATGCTTTTCCAGTACACCACAAGGAATGACACTTGAAGCAGTTATTGATACAATAGGGGAATTTGAGCATCTCAATGAACTCGTCACGCTGTATATCGAAAAATCGGGTGGTTTGAAAAGTATAGACCAATATTTTAAAATTGTTACACCCATTCTCGATTTACTCGAAGTAGAGATTAGGGTTAGATATGTCCCTCGCATCACGAAAAAAGAGATGAAATTGATTATCCAAGATTGGATCGATAAGGAAATTGCAGATCTGAAAAAAACTGAATTTAAATCCAAAGAATAAAAATTTAATTTTGGACTCGCATATTCTTCCCAATTTTTTACTAGTAATTATACTAATCCGGATATCACCACCCACATATTATGAACACCATTCAAGATCACAACACTTGGATCTATACTGAGAACTGGAAATACAAATATGAAGTACAAGATAGTCCCTAAAAAACTCCCGAGATTAGCGAGTGCTGCGACAAGAACAACTCGGAAGAGTGGAATCTTTGACATCTCAGTAAGAGTCTCAGCTTCGTAAATTTTCCGGAAATCCGAGATAGGAGGCTTTCTCACTTTTGCCTCGGTGTAAGCGCCAAACCACCCGGCATGTAGCAATGGATTGAGAGATGTCATCCACGCAACGCCGAAACAAGTAAGTGCAGAATAGGGGTGTCCACCGGCTGCAAGAGTAAAGATTGCAGCAAGAACACCGTGGATTATGACCCAAAAGAGAAATGCGTAGAGAAGAATATTTAATCCAACTCCAGAAAAGGCGATAGCCGTTAATAAGAATATAAAGAGGCCAGTTACAACGAATCCAAATATCTTGGCCCAAGGAAATGATTTAGGTTCATCGTTAAGTGATTCAAATAAAGGAAGTGTCTCTGGCTTATCGAGATAATTTTTAATGCCTATAATATGTCCAGCACCAACAATTGCGAGAACACGACCTTCAACCTTTTGTTGCTTTAATTGGATGAGTTGATGTGCAATGAATGCATCACGTTCATCAATTAGTGCCCGGGCACCATTGGGTGAGAAGTTTCGGAATTCCTCCATAACCATATCGATCACGTCCTGCTCTTTAAGCACCTCAACATCTTCTGCATCAATACTATTTACTTCAGCGATTGAAACGATCAGTGCATACAACATCTTGATCTTTTCACCAATTCCAAGCGAACTCCAAAATCGCAAGAGTGTTGTACGAATGTCGCGATCGACAAGTGCGAGTGTAATATTTCGCGATTCTGCCTCCGCAATTGCAGCTTTCATTTCAGCTCCTGGCTCCACACCAATATCCATCCCAATTCTGCGTTGTATATAAGCAAGCAGCCATTGAACAAGGAGCTGGTTGAAATTCTTTACTTCTAACACATCAGAAATAGTAGGATCAAGACCTTTTCTCTTTAATGCTGAATATCGAGCCGGATCAAGTTCGATGGCGATAGTATCTGGGTGAAATTCTTCGATTGCCGCCCGAACTTCATCAATACTTTTCTGCGAAACGTGTGCAGTCCCAACAAGCCGGATTTCAGCCATTACTCACCATTATTCCCATATCGTTGGCGCTCAATCTAAATTAAAACAGATAGTTGCAAGCATTTTCCGGGCACTCAGTTTTAAGGTATCAATATTGTTTTTGTGAATCAAGGTAAACCGTTCAATCCATCTTTACCCAAATAATTTTTTCCCATCAACAATTGTGTCAAACTGATCTATTAAATACAGTTAAATTTACATTTCATTGATAAAGGAGGGAAAGAATCGATGAAGATCGCAATCACCGGTAAAGGAGGTGTTGGTAAGACTTTAGTGGCAGCGGGCCTTGTTTTATCACTTACTAAAAACGGTTATAGTACAATCGCTATCGATGCGGATCCTACTCCAAACCTTGCACTCTCTCTTGGGATTCCATTGAAGGAAGCAAATGAGATTATCCCCATCTCTGAAAATAATATATTGATCGATTCGAAGACTGATACCGGTTATCCTGGTATCTATGCTCTGAACTTCTCTGTTAATGATATTATCAATAATTACTCTATCCCCACCCCAGGAGGTGTAAGTCTTCTTGTCATGGGAACAGTTAAATCAATGGGATCGGGTTGCACCTGTGCAGCAAACAGCGTGATCCGAAGTTTACTTCGACACCTTGTTGTCGAACGAGATGAGGCAGTCGTGCTTGATATGGAGGCCGGTCTTGAACACCTTGGTCGAGGAACTGCCGAAAGTGTTGATTATATGCTCATAGTAAGTGATGCAAACGCTAAATCTCTCAATACAGCCCGAATGATTTCAATTATGGCTCATAATTTTGGGATTCCACAAATAATGCTGATCGGAAATAGAATAGAAACGAATCTCCAGAAAAATACAATTAAAAAATACGCCAAAGATCACGGTCTTATCGTTGCGGGGTATATACCATTTGACTCGGTTGTCGCAAAGGCTGGAATCAATGGTGATTCTCTTCTACCAATGCAAAATTCAACAGCACTTAGAGCGATTGATAGAATTAGAAGATTGATTGTGAAACAAAGAACTATCAATAGATCTCAAGGTAAGCATTGAAAACGGAGACCAAGTGAATGAAAACTCTCGTGACAATGGGACGAGGCGGTACAGGAAAAACAAGTTTCGTCGCTCTGATGACCAAATGTTTTATAGAGAATAATAAAGTTCCACTCCTTCTTGTTGATCTTGACCCAGACCAGAATCTCGCAGAAATGGTAGGAGTTGATCTCGAACGTGCAGGGATTAGAACAATCTCTGAACTCATAATGGAGACGTTTCTAAAAAAGGGGGGCACAACTATCGGTGTTTCACCTACAGAACGAATTGAGACAACCATTTGGGAACGCGGTTTGTATGAAGGCGATTTATTTGATCTGATTGCAGTGGGAACAAAATGGATTGAAGGATGCTATTGTCTTCCCGATGCTGCTCTTAAAGGGGCGCTTAGCTCAATGGTTAAGAAGTATGAGTTTATTCTTATTGATTCTCCAGCAGGTTTGGAACATTTAAACAGGAAAATTACTACAAGAGTTGACGATATCTTTGATGTAATCGGTCCTTCAAACAAATCATTCGAACATGTGAAACGAGCGGCCCGAATTGTTAGTGAAGTCGGAATTGAGTTTAATCACTTTTTTATTGTCGGAGGATATCAATTACCGAATGATCTCGAGCCAACGGTGCAGAAATCAACAGGACAGGAATATTTGGGTAAAATCGCACTCGACGTACAAGTTCAGGATGCTGTTATGGCAGGAAAGTCATTACTTAACCTCTCGAAAGAATCAGTTGCATACCAATCAGTAAAAAAACTCATGGAAAATGCAGGATATTTGTGAAAATAAAATTTATGTGAGACTTTTGGAACTTTTCCTATGGATTGCCGTGAAGATAAATGAGTTAACCTTATGAGTGCTATTCGTTATAGTATTCTTTTAACGCTTCGGTCGTGGAGATATTGAGTAGAAAAAGTATCAATATTAAAATAAAGGAACTGAAGTCAGATATCGGAAATATAAAAGATCTCGAACTTTCAATCGGGAAATTTTCTGAGGAAAAATGGACAGAAGCAGAGGGACCGACTCCATTCCCTTCCATCACAGCACTTCGCGAATGGGATAAAAAGCTACTTGACCGCTACAAACCTTTTTATTTGCCTTTTTGCGACCTCTGTTGCCTTTGCACCTATGGAAAGTGTGACCTCACTGGCAATAAACGGGGGGCATGCGGAATCCACATGTCTGCACAACAATCCCGCACTGTTCTTTTGGCCAGTTGCATTGGAGCTGCCACTCATATTAGTCATGCACGAGAACTTGTCACATATGCTATCAAAAAATTTGGAACTGATTATCCCCTCGACCCCGGCGGTCTTGCTGTAGAAGTTGAAGCACCTATTATCCGGCTTGTATGTGGTGTTAAGCCTGAGAAGCTTGGTGATCTTGAGACTGTTCTAGATTATCTAGAGAATCAACTCACACAACTCCTTTCTGTCACTCACACTGGACAGGAAGGAAATAATCTTGATTTTGAATCCAAGGTGTTTCATGCAGGAATGATCGACCAAGTTGGAATGGAAGTGGCCGATATCGCCCAAATATCTGTATTTGGATTTCCAAAAGCAGACCCAGATGCTCCATTAGTTGATCTTGGAATGAGTGTTGTGGATACAAAAAAACCCGTTATTCTTGTTATCGGACACAACGTTCCCCCAGCAATCCAAATTATCGATTACCTCAAGGACAAACGTCTCTCAGAAGAGGTGGAGGTTACCGGAATTTGTTGTACTGCTATTGATGCAACACGATATTCATCGAAAGTTAAGATTATCGGACCTATGTCATGGCAACTTCGGTATATCCGGAGTGGTATTCCAGATGTTATTGTAGTTGATGAGCAATGCATCCGTACCGATAATCTTATAGAAGCCGAAAAGATCCGGGCTCCATTTATCGCAACGTCGGAAAAGAATTGTCTTGGTCTTCCTGACCGTACGAGAGATTCCGCTGATGATATTGTTGCAGATCTTGTTAGTCGGAAGAATCTTGGCGTCCTTATTCTTGATCCCGAAAAAGTAGGAGAAGTCGCAGTCAAAACAGCTCGTGCAGTAGCGCCAAAACGAAAAAAATCGCGAACTTCTTTAAGTACAGAAGAGATAATCGAACAAGCAAAAACTTGCAATCAATGCAAAATGTGTCGTCGATCGTGCCCCAATGACCTGCACATACCGGACAGTATGAAAGCAGCTGGAAAAGGTAACATTGGCATGATAGGTGACATGTATGAAGAGTGTATTGGTTGTGCCCGGTGTGAACAGGCATGCCCGGAGACAATCCCCATCCATAATATTATTGTCTCAGCGGCTACTCAAAGGACAAAAAATGAGTCATTTAGGATTCGGGCAGGACGGGGTGCTATCCAAGACATCGAGATCCGAAAGGTTGGTGGCCCAATAGTCCTTGGAGAAATACCAGGTATAGTTGCTTTTGTTGGTTGCTCAAATTATCCGAAAGGAGGAAAGGAGGTTGCGGAGATGTGTATTGAGTTTGCTCGTCGCCGTTATATTGTCTGCACTTCGGGGTGCGCAGCAATGTCAGCTGCTATGTACAAAAATGAAGATGGAAAAACTCCTTATGAACTATTCCCCGGTACTTTTGATGCTGGAGGAATCGTGAATGTCGGTTCATGCGTAGCAAACTCCCATATCGCCGGAGCTGCAGTCAAGATCGCAAGCATCTTTGCTCGGCGTACTCTTCGTGGTAATTATGAGGAAATCGCTGATTATGTATATAACCGAGTTGGTGCTGTTGGAGTTGCGTGGGGTGCGATGTCTCAAAAGGCTGCCGCAATTGCAAGCGGGTTTTGGCGGTTAGGTATACCAGTTGTTGTCGGTCCACATGGTACGAAATATCGCCGAATGCTTCTTGGAAGAGCAGACAGAGAACAGGACTGGTATGTTCACGATCGCCGGAGTGGAGAGAAAGTGTATGTTGGACCAGTTCCTGAACATCTCTTTTTTGCAGCTGAAACAAAAGAGGAGGCAATGGTGATGATCGCAAAACTCTGTATGCGACCGAATGACACAAGTAAGGGTAGAGCAATAAAACTCACTCATTACATCGACCTTCATCGTAGGCTTTTTGGCACAACACCCGATGATGCCCACCTATTTGTACGAACTCTGACTGATATTCCCATCACTATGAAAGAAGATCTTACGAAAATTCTTCGCGAAAAAGGGTGGAAAGAGACAATAATTCCGGACCCGACTCTGCTCGTTAATCAAGTTGAAAAGAGAGGAGTTCGGTAACCAATGGCTACAACTGAATCGTGGCAGATCGCTGAGATTGCAGGCCCGAAAAAAGCAACGCTTATTGTTAAACCAGAAGTTGCAGACGCAATGATAAAACGGGCAAAGCACCCCGTCCTTATTGTGGGGCACTTAGCTGCAGAGATCGATCTTGATGATAAAAAGATGATCGACTACTTACTAGAGCTAGCGCAAAAAGGGAACTTACCCGTGATCGCAACAGGTCATACGAACCGGGATTTTCTGAAACGTGGCTTCACGAAAGCAAAGATCATGCCAGCTGTTGAAATCGGCCAGCGTCTTACTGATCCTGAATGGAAAGGAATAGATGGAAAAGAACCTTATGATCTTGCCATTTTTGCCGGGTTGCCCTATTATATGGAGTGGACAATCCTCTCTGGGCTCAAGCACTTTGCACCAAACCTTAAAACTATGACTCTCGACAATACGTACCAGCCTCATGCAAGCTGGTCATTCCCGAATATTTCAGTTAAAGATTGGATTGAAAACTTAAAATCTATTATCGAAAAAGTTGAGGAGTGATAATATCTTGTTCGATGATATCCCGGTCGAAGTCGGACTCATACATGTTGGAGAACGAATCCGTAAAAATGACATGTATGTCGAGTTCGGAGGACCAGATATCAAAGAGAAGTTCGAACTAGTTCGTGTAAGGAAATCAGATCAAGTAACTGATGGTAAAATTACTGTTATTGGGCCGGATATTTCTGCCATGGATCCGCAGAAAAAATACCCCTTTGGTATCTTAATTGAAATTGCCGGATCACAGTTGGAAGAAGATATCGAAGGTGTGATCGAACGACGCATCCATGAGTACTGTAATTATATTGAAGGGTTCATGCACCTGAACCAAAGATACGATATCTGGGTCAGACTTTCAAAAAAGGCTTTTAACAAAGGGTTCACGTCGCTCTCTTATGTTGGGAAGGTTCTTGAACGTCTTTTGAAGAGTGAATTGCCCATTATCGAGAGCATGCAAATTACTTTTTACACTGATGCAAAGGAGATCTCATTGGTATATGAAGAGGCGAAAAAAGCCTACGAGACTCGTGATGCCAGAGCAAGAGGACTTACTGATGAAGAAGTCGAAGTTTTTTATGGGTGCGCTCTCTGTCAATCATTTGCTCCGAGCCATGTGTGTGTGATAACACCGCAACGGTACGCAAATTGCGGAGCAATTAGTTGGTTTGATGGACGAGCTGCAGCACGAATTGATCCGAAAGGTCCAATATTTTCAATCGAGAAAGGAGTGTGTCTCGATAAGGAAATGGGAGAATATTCCGGCGTGAATGAGAGTGCAAAGAAACGTTCTTTAGGTGAAGTTAATCGCGTTTATCTATACAGTGCATTCAAATATCCACATACTTCTTGTGGATGTTTTGAGGGGATTGCTTTTTACATCCCCGAAGTTGAAGGGTTTGGAACTGTAATGCGTGGTTATCGAGATGTCACTGTAAACGGACTTCCATTTTCTACAATGGCAGACTCTACTGCTGGAGGCAGGCAAGTAGACGGATTTCATGGCATTTCACTCGAATATATGCGCTCCCCAAAATTTTTAGCGTCTGATGGGGGCTTTGCTCGAATTGTTTGGATGCCTTCAGATTTAAAAGAGCAACTACGATCATTTATTCCACCAGACCTCTTCGATAAAATCGCGACAGAAAAAGATGTAAAAACCATCGAAGAACTTAAAAAGTTCCTTGCCGATCGTGAACATCCAGTTTGTGACCGATGGGAAGAAACAGCACTAACACCAAGTGAAGAAATAGCACTACATGGACCAGTATATTCAGTAGGTGATTTACCAATAACATCGGCAGGCTTCAAAATTATTTTTAAAAATGCACGAATCTATGCTGACCGTGTTACTATACAGCCAGTGAAATCGAAAAAGCCTGAGAAGGAGAAATAACATGAGTGAAGGGAACAAAAAACAGAAACAAAATAAAGAATCACGAGAAACTTATCCTTCACTTCTATCGCTTTTTTCTGGTATGGAGAAACTAGAACTTGAACATTTTGCTATGGAGATAGGTGATCTTGAGCTCTGGATCCCCACTGGCGCGGGAACCAGTATTCCGGTTCCGGCGGCGCAAATAATTCCCTCTCTTGAAACAAAAATAAAACCCACAGCACTTATTCCTGCATCGTTTACATTCCAACGCGAGGAATTCCCCGGAAGAATCCGTGAGGTTAAACTCGGTGCAACGAAAAGCGAGGGGGGTAGCAGAAATCGATCTATTGTGATTGGTGGAGCAGATGCGCCGCCATATGCCTTTGTTGATAAACCACCGGTAAATCCCCCAGTCTTTGCACTCGATGTATTTGATATGGAAGTACCGTTGCCTCGCGCCCTAAAAGTTGCTATAAAAGACGTAATGGGAGATCCTGCTGAATGGGCCCGATTGAATGTAAAAAAATTTGGCGCCGATATGGTGACAGTTCATTTAATGTCAACCGATCCACTTATCAAAAATACTTCACCTGCTGATGCAGCGAGAACCGTTGAAGAAGTACTACAGGCAGTCGATGTTCCTATTATCATTGGCGGTTGTGGCGATCCCCACAAAGATGCCCAAGTATTTACCAAGGTTGCTGAAGTTGCTGCCGGAGAGCGACTTCTTCTCAACTCAGTCACACTCGATATGACCGAAGCAAAAACACTTGAAGGAGTGGCAAAAGCAGCAAAAGAACATAACCATGCTGTACTCGGATTTACCGGGCTTGAACTTAACAAGGCTAAGGAACTGAACCGTCGACTCTACGAATACCTCCCACCAGAAAGTATTGTCATGGATCTTACCACAGTAGCTCTTGGGTATGGACTTGAGTATTCCTTTACTATACATGAACGTGCTAGACACGCTGCTCTGATGGGTGACACAGAACTTCAGCACCCAACCATCTCTGCTTCAACGAATGCATGGGCTGCTCGTGAGGCATGGATGCAAATGGATGCAAAGTATGGATCGAAAGATATGAGAGGGCCAATCTGGGAGACTTTAAACGCCCTTATACTCCTTCTTGCAGGTGTTGATCTGTTTATGATGATGCACCCGGCAGCGATTAGAACTGTAAAGGATGTGGTTTCCGATTTAGTGAAAGAAAGTTCAGCTAAACCAGAACAAATCGCTCAATGGGCAAGTAAGAGGATTTAAAATAGGAGTTGTTGGAATGGCAGTGGGTGACGTCAGAAAAACTATCAAAGAGATTAGTCCAATCGACGTTTACAAGCTGCTCCCCCGAACAAATTGTCGTGAATGTGGGGAACCTAATTGTATGGCGTTTGCCACACGGGTAGTAAACGGAGAACTAACAATTGAGAATTGCCCCCCGCTTAAAAAAGAGGAGTACAAAACAGCATATGACGATCTTTCCGCACTCATGGCGCCACCGGTTAAGGTGGTTACGATTGGTACCGGAAACCGGTCAATCAGAATTGGTGGAAAATATGTTCTCTACCGGCATGATTTCACTTACCACAATCCTACACCGATCGCTCTTGATGTAAGCGATGATATGCCAGCCAAAGATCTTGCGGACAGAATACAAGCAATTGGAGACTTCACATACAATTATATCGGTCGTTCACTAGTCCTTGATGCGATTGCTATCCGTTCAACTCGTCGAGATCCTACTACATTTGCAGCGACAGTTAAAGCAGTTGCTTCTCGTACAGATCTTCCACTTATTCTATGTGCTTATGATCCGGTAGTCGTTGAGGCCGGGATAACAAAAGTAAATGATAAACGTCCACTCATCTATGCGGCAACAAAAGATAACTGGAAAGACATGGCAGAACTTGCCATCCGTTATAACTGCCCACTCACTGTATCCGCTCCAAACGATATCCCCCTCCTTCGTTCGCTCGTTCAAACCATTACTGAATATGGTGTTACAGATCTCGTACTCGACCCAGGAACCTTTGTCGATCCCGGTCTTTCCGAAACAATCCACAATTTTACCACCATCAGATGGTCTGTTTTCCGAAACCATGACGAACTTTTAGGGTATCCTCTGTTGGGAACACCTTTTACCGCTTGGCTTTCCGGAGAGATCACAAAAAATGTAATTTCATGGAAAGAAGCATGTGCTGCTTCCATGCTGATTTCACGATATGCTGACCTATTAATCATGCACAGTATGGACGGATGGGTCCTCCTTCCACAGTTGATCTGGAAGTTTAATATATATACTGACCCGAGGAAACCCGTCTCAGTCGATCCTGGAGTCCGCGAATTTGGTACACCGGACCGAAACTCACCCGTACTCATCACAACAAACTATGCTCTCACCTACTTTACTGTTGAATCAGACATTAAATCCGGAAATATTACCTGCTACCTTGTCGTTATTGATACTGGTGGAATTAGTGTCGAAAGTGCAGTTGCAGGAAGGTACCTTACCGCTGAATCAATTACTAATGCACTGAAAGAATATCATGTTGGGGAATTGGTCAGCCACCGTCACGTAATTCTTCCGGGGCTTGCCGCTCGTTTAAGTGGTGAAACTGAAGAAGCAAGTGGATGGCATGTTATTGTCGGACCAAAAGATTCATCGAATATTGTCCAACTACTTAAAGATCACTGGCCTCCACCAGACACGTAAACGACATTTAATAATTCGTTGGTTCGAAGAGTTTTCAATATTCGTTAACCAATACAAATTATTTGAAATTCGGAAGGAGAACACTCATGGATCAAGGTTCTATTAGAGTCATATTCCATCCGATGAATAAAGTGGCAACCGTACCGAAAGGAACCCCTCTTTTAGACGCTCTCCGAGATACAGGTATTCCAATAGAGAGTATTTGTGGGGGAAAGGGGTTATGTCGAAAATGCCGCGTAATTCTGACAAAAGGTGAATGTTCTTCGCTCCCCCAAATTGGCGGATCCAAATTATCTCCAGAAGAGCAATCCCAAGGATATTATTTCGCATGTCAAGTGCGTGTGATTGCTAACTGCGAGTTTACTATTCCGGTCGAAAGCCGAATAGACTCCCCCCAAATCCTACTCTCATCAGAAATGCATATTGAAACACTTTCACCTTCTGTAATGCATTACCAACTTGAGATTACACCTTCAAATGACGCACCGTCTGCCAATAGGTCGATACGGTTATTAGGTTATTCAGGATCTCGCCCGAAAATAAGTGACCAAATGTATGAGTCCATACTAACTTCAGATAAACCGCTAATTGCAACGATCTCAACCGTCAAACCAGATCCTGAGATAATTAAAGTTGAACCGGAAGAACAGGCTCGTCAGCGATATGGTATTGCGATTGACCTTGGAACAACCACAGTTGTCGGGTGCCTTGTTGATCTCACAACAGGCGAAATTATTGAAACCGGATCGACACTGAATCGGCAGATTACCTATGGTGAAGAACTGATTACCAGAATTGGGTATTCGGCAACACCGGAAGGTCTTAAAAAAATGCAGAGAGCTGCGGTTGAGAGTATTGATACCGTAATTGGCCAGCTAACATCCGCATCTGGCATCAAAAAAACTGATATTATCGATGTTACAGTCGGTGGTAACACGGTGATGAATCACCTCTTGTGTGGTTTTAATCCAACCTATCTGGAAATGGCAAATGCTGTTGTTCCAAGACATCCAATTATAAAAAAGGCATCAGAGATTGAACTTGCCGTAAACCCTGATGCATGTGTGTATTGCATTCCGAACGTGAGTCGGTTTTTAGGTGGTGATGCGGTTGGTGATGTCATCGCTTCCGGAATGCATATTTCTGAAGATATGTCGCTTTTGATCGATCTTGGAACAAACGGTGAAATAATCATTGGGAGTAAAGATTGGCTCGCTTCCGTATCTTGCGCATCCGGGCCAGCATTCGAGGGCGGTGGAATTACATTTGGAATGAGGGCGATGAGGGGTGCCATCGAACATGTCAGAATCGACCCAATAACATCTGAAGTGACATATACCGTAATCGGAAAAGTACCGCCACGTGGTATTTGCGGATCCGCGATTATAGACGCAGCAGCGGGTATGGTAGCAGCTGGGATTCTCGATTTTGCTGGAAAACTCGTTGAATCGCACCCCTCCGTTCATCAAGGTGCAGAAGGGCCTGAATACGTGCTAATCCCAGCACATAAGACAGGGGTTGGACGCGACATAGTAATCACTCAACGGGATATTGATTATCTCATGGACACAAAAGCTGCAACCTGTGGTGCAATCAGTGTCCTTCTGAAAAAATATAAGCTTTCCACCGCTGACATCCGACATATATTTTTCGCTGGTGCTTTTGGTGCTTTTACCGATATCTCAAATGCTGTAAGATTCGGTATTATTCCCGACTTTCCGAATGCTAGATCCCACCCAATTGGAAACGGTTCTCTTTCTGGTGCCTATGCGACCTTGGTTTCACAAGAGTTCCGAAAGCAAGCGCAGGAAGTGGCACACAGAATGGTTTACATCGACCTTCTTGTTGACACCGATTTTATTGAAGAATATTCGGCGGCATTGTACATTCCAGGAAAACCCGAGCTTTTCTCCAGTTATCACCAAACAAAAGTTTAATCTTGAAAAAATTTTTAATTTGAAAATTACTCTTTCACTAATTCAATTTTACACCTGACATATCTATTAATCCAAATATTGCCTACGTATGATTAAATATGGACCAACTTAGGACTGATATGTTGCCACTTGTTCTAATGGCAGCAATTCTCCTAGCAACACTTATTGTCTTTTGGAAATTTCTCGATGTAGTTGTGCTTGCAATTTCACTTGCAGTTGTCCTATATCCGCTTCAAGTATATACCTCAAAATCTGTGAATCGATACATATCCGCCGCTCTGATTACAGCCCTTATTTTAGTAATTGTTGTCGCAACTGTGCTCCTCTGTATTGATATCATGTCAAATAACAGCGAAACCATCAAAGAAGTTATTGGTATAATCGAAATCTGGGTTCAAAATCCAAAAACCGATCCTCGACTCTTCGGGTTACCAATTCAAAGGGAACAAGCTGCAACGTGGCTTAGTCAAGCGCAAAATATTTTTGTTCGTTTTTGGAGTACTCTAGTTTCTGATTTTCCCACAATAGTACTCAAAACTATCATTTTCTTCTCATCTCTTTATGTAATCCTTCTACGCGGGGAGCGGATAAAAGAGAGAATCATGGCACGTGTACCGGATACATTACAAAGACACGTACAAAAAATGTCAAATGTTACGGTAGACACTTTGTATGCAATCTATGTTGTTCATCTTGGAATGGCAATACTTACATTCATAATAGCGATTCCATTCTTTTGGTTCCTTGGTTACGGGCATGTGCTCTTCTTTTCATTTCTTTGCGCTTTCTGTGAATTAATACCCGTCCTTGGATCATCAATTATGTTTATTTTTCTTGGTACGTACGCTCTCGCAATTGGAGATATCAATGGAGTTCTTATCCTCTTTTTTATAGGATATCTCGGTGTTTCAGCAGCTCCGGAAATTTTCGTTCGTCCAGTATTCATGGGTCGCCGGGTAAAGTTACATCCCTTAATAATGATAGTAGGATTCTTTGGTGGTATTATCACTATGGGGACTGCGGGATTCGTCCTCGGTCCAGTAATTATTGTGCTACTATTCACCGGCTATCGAATCCTTATTGAAGATAAAAAAGCGTCAGAAAGGCAGGAACAACTTCAACAACCTTCTTAATGATTTTAATATATGGATAAGACGCTAGTTTCCTTTAATTTAATTTTAGCAACCCATTAACACATTAAAAAATAATTGTAAAACAGCGACAATCTATTAACATTTCCCTTGCATATATATCGAACACGCGAGTATGATCGAGCTCAGTTAAAATTACCGCATTTAGTATCAAATCGTTAAATTTAATTTGGGGTTATTGTGCGAGGGTTGCCAAGCTTGGTCAAAGGCGATGGATTTAGGGTCCATTCTCGCAGGAGTTCGGGGGTTCAAATCCCCTCCCTCGCATTTTTATTGAGGGTTATACTTATTTTTGATGCTAAAAATCTTCAGATGTGGAATCAATTTTTTAATTTCGCAAGTTTATTTGGGCTTAGAAACTTTGTAATTAATGGATATACTATAGGATGCAGTAACGGTGGAACCCCCATCATTGGGACAACCATGCATCCTGTTTCTTTGAGGTGAAAATATGCAAAAGAATGAATTAATTGCCATGGTTCTTATTGTACTGATTATTACCGTTGGAGCATGTTTAATTGTCGCTACAATCTATCAGACAAAACCAGGTGAGGGGATAAAAAATTCAAATGTGCCAACACTATCACCAACTTCGCCATCCACTACACTATTATCACAAACAAACTATCAACCATTACCGCTTACTGAAAGTTATACCAATAATGAATGCCAGTTCTCATTAAAAGTGCCAGACGGGTGGGTTGTAGCAGGTGGGCAAATATACACTCCTTGGTATGACGGAATTTATTATTCCTATTATGTCGTTAAAAAACAGTTTGCTGAACAAAATCCACAACCATGGGGAACGCGAATAATTAGTAGGGAAAACTTGACAAGCTATGCTGAAAATTCAGCTATGACCATAGAACTGTGGTTTGGTGACGATTATAAGTGGCAGTGGATTGTAGATGGTTTGATAAGAGATCAGACTGGAACAACCTATCACACGCTCTATCAGAATGAAACGGTTAATACAGGAATAATTGGGAATTCGGTTATTGCGAAAAGGATTGTAGATACAAATGTTACACAATATGCAATTACCTATAAAGCATGGAAGAAATACGAGACACAACTCCTTAAAATCCCAAGTGATTCCCCACCGGCCACATTTTTGCCGTATGCTAACAAGATAATAACAGCAGATAAGCAGATCAGTTACATAACTGTAGACCGGAGCTCGAAAGGGTTTAGATATTATTTTGTATACTCTGAAAATAAAAAAATAAACGGACAACTAGAGGATTTTTTCAACACCCAGACATTTGAGGAAATTATGAACTCGTTCAGAATGGTGAAGGCATAATTTCCCTTTTTTTATTCTTGATGTGTAATGCTCGTCTTTTTCAGATCAGCTAGAAGCGCTCTTGAGCTGGGATACAACCCATGTTACGTCCTTGTGACACCAACAGGCGGTATACAATACCTTCAACGTATCAGCCGCCATTGATACATAGATACGAAGTTGGTTGAATGAGAGGATTTCAGAAAAAAAACTATGATGCAACAGATCCAAACGCAGTGAATGAAGACGGCACACCAGCCGTCCGTGTACGGCTACCGAAGAAAGGGAATAAAGAGCAATTCGCCCTTGCTGAACTGATGATGGGGGCAAATCACATCCGTGTCCGGTGTATTGACGGGATCACACGCTTGGGCAGAATCAAGGGAACAATGAAGAAACGGGTCTGGATACGGGAAGGCGATACATTAATTGTTGCTCCCTGGAGCTTCCAGGATGCAAAGTGTGATATTATTTACCGGTACCTCAAGCCGCAGACGGAATGGTTGCAAAGAAATCGCTATATTTAACCGGTAATTTTTTTTTGCAAATGTGAATTTTCAATGACCGAACCGCAAGGTGAGGTGGAGATGAACAAAGTTCTTTGACTAAGTATGATTCGAAGAATCAAGGAAGGAGAAAATCTCTGATTTTTTTTATTTATCGTATTTTACAAGACACTCCCAATCATTCAACTGCTCCCTAGTCTCCCCTTATATCTGTACCTTTGGCACAGAATTCCAAAACGTTATTTCATGATATTTTCCATTCCAAGAATGATACGCCACTATATCATCCAATGAAACAAATACATGTTAGCAGAAGAAGAAAGGAGCAAAAATGGGACACATGCGAACAGATTCAAAAAAACGATACCATCTTGCTTCCCTAATTTGCGATTATTTACTCAAGAAAAATATCACGCATGCTGACATAACAGCACGGGATATTGCAAAATTTCATCACCTGTCTGGCAAATCCTCCCAGTCTATCAGTGCAATGTTGAATTTTTTATACAGTAACCGCATCAGGGAGACCCGTTTTGGATTTTACATATTGGGAACGTTGGCTTTTAAAAAAGTTGATTATCCCCATCGCTACCGCATAGAACTGATTGATGGAGCCAGCGGTTTACTGTAATTTTGTGCATTCGAACTAAGATTTCACAGCAGATAATGCCAGTTTATGATTCGCGCCTAGTGTAAGGACTGTGAAATGTTCCCTTTGGCGTTTTTGTTGATAATCGCATTCTCAGTAAAACAGACGGGACAAGTGAACCGGATAACATACCCGGTTCTCATTCCCATAAGAGTCTGATTGTGTAGCATGATGGGTTGGTACAGTCTTTTGCTTGTAAGAAAGGTTCATTATGGTCAAACCAACTCTTCTTTATGCCATCACAAAAAAGTTGTCCATTGAAATTCGGGACTGCGATCAACAATGAGGGGATGATTATTGAAATCCAATGCAATGGGAAAGATTGTGCATGGTTTTTTGATAATCATTGTGCGATAACGATGATCGCAAAAGAATTATGCACGAGCCACAGAAAGAGGGAACCAAAAGGACCAGCGGCTGATTAATTTTTTTAAAAGGAATACTAAGGAGTTACTGTGAATTACTGTCCGGTCTGTAAAAGAGAATATAAGGAAATGCATGGAAGGAAAACTGGACATTGCCCCGTGTGCGGCAGTACGCTTGTCCAGATATCAGATGATAAAATGGATCAGATGCATCAAAAGAACATCAGGAAAAAAGATTGAACCGAATCTATCTTCCTGAGGGGGAGCATTAAATAGCATTTCTAATACTAGCTACGACCCCCCTGGCTCCGATATATTTTGTGCTCCTGTAAATCAATCCTGTATTCTTTGGGATGTTCTATCAACTCCTGAACGTTAATCCTCATTTCTTCTAATTCTGAAAAAGAAAAGACTTCTTGGTTTTCCCTTTTACCTTCCTTCCAAATTAGTGCCACTCCAGCCTCGGTTTTCCTGCAGTTGTAGACGTTTTCCACAGTATCATAATGCAGGATACCAGTATATGAAACTAACCTCCCACACTCCTGCGAAGTGTATCAACCGCCAACATATCAGAACCTAATGAGAGAATCTTATTTATTGGGAGGAAGATGTATACAATTTTATGAAGGTGAGAGAATCCAAAAAAATGAATTGATTGCTGCCATTATTATTGTTCTATTTATCACGATCGGAGCATATTTAATTCTTAATTTACTCTACCTTCAGAAACCAGTGCATGTGTTTACAGTCCCTTTGGGGATGATTACACCTTTTTTGGTTCTTTGGGGAGCATTTTTTGGATTATGTGGGGGCATTATAGGTTATTTAATTGCAACATTTCATAAAAAGAGAGAGAGAAAGGAAATAAAAAATAAACCGATGGATTTTAAATATTTATGTAAATCAACATTGCTCCTAATTGGTATTATTTTATTCATAATACTCATTCTCAAGGCCTCAACGTTTTTATGGGTGAATGATGTTACACCAGAAAATGTCAGAATGATAAATTCTGGCAATGGGAGTATTGAAGTAGCATCAACACCGTCTCCTTTCGTAATCACTCCTTCTCCAACACCTACAACCATAATTAACAATTTACAGAATGAAAGACCGGCAGAAATTACCGTTATTGCTAAAGGGAGTGGCCCCTATACGTTAGGAATGAAAACATGTTTCTCCGGTACAGATACGGTAGGTTCTGATCTTATAGCCTGGATGGAATCACCTAAACCAAACATGGTTACATTGTATTCCCCTCACTTAACTCCTGCAAATGATAAGGCATGGGAGTATTGTTTTGATACTACAGACCTGAAAAATCGCGCTTTTTCAGAAGGTACCTACAGAGTAGGGGGTTACGAATTCACTGGTGTTAATAGCCTCACAGTAACCGGCTTAAATGCTGAAGATATTCATGGAATTCAAAGAAAATCTGAAATTCTCTTGGTAAATTTTTCATATCCAAAAGATCTGAATAATTCATGATCTTTTTTTTAAGAACAATACAACCCTATATTTTTTGGAATATGGTGTGGTTTTATCGATTTTTGCAACCGATAGTATAAGATATCATTCGATTTTATTATTTAGTGATATTGAATAATTTGATAATTCAAAAGGGTTATTTATCTCAATAATTGATTTAAAGATTGTTAGAGTGAAAAATAATGAAAAAACACTATGAATTTTTATTACTCGTATTAGTTGTTTGTTTTTTCTTGATTACAATTCCCGTTTCTGCAACTGATACGACCGCAGTACAATCAGGAAATGATGCAATCACTCGCGGAAGGCCCTTTACAATAAGTGTCGCGGGAGCACCAAACACTCAATATTATGTATGGCTAACGGGGACGTTCACAATGTCCGGAGCGATTGGAGAACAACCTCCAATAATAGCTGGGGGACAATATAATGTAGCTCAGGATTCGCCAGGTGGACCCTATACAATCGGCTCATATAAATATACAAATGGTAATGGTCGCACTATTTTGGATGATGTAGCACCATCAACATCTGGTGTACCCAAAACAAGTTATTACGCTCTCGTTACCACAGATTCAAGCGGCTCCGGGATTGTGGAATTTCAAACATCGTCTAATACTGCTGCAAAGACATTTTCGATTCGTGTTGAAAATTCCAAGTCTTATGATGAAGAGAGTATCAGTGTAGTAAAAGGATCTATCTCAATTGAAGCAGAAGTCCCTAAAACACCAATAACCCCGGTCGTAACAACACAACTCCCAACCCCTATTTCCACTACTGCAACAATTCCACCAACACCATCGTTACCAAAGACTACCACTACAAAACCAACACCATTAGAAATTGGATTTTGTGTATTAGCGGTTGGAGTTAGTTTCTTGACCTTAAGGAAAACCTAATTTTTGTATATTTTTTTAATTAATTTTCGCGAATTTTTTTTCTCTCACGCATGGATCATAGTCAGCATCATCTTGAACCGTTGCGTTGCCTTGACTGCATGAGGAACATTTGCCGGCATGATAATCATCTGACCTTCGGTCAAATGAAATTCTTTTTTGGCTATCGTTATATCAGCTTCACCATCGATTACATTCAGGATTGCATCAAACGGCGCAGTATGCTCTGACAATCCTTCTCCTGCATCAAAGGCAAAAAGTGTAATTGTGCCAGATGGTTTGTATACTACCATCTTGCTGACAATCGAACCATCCTGATAGGTAACCATTTCTTTTAGTTTGATTACTTTTTCTTTAAGGTCTTCTGATTTTTGTTCAGTCATTTAAAAACCTTCTTTTCAGGTACCTTGTTACTCGTGTGCAAATAATTTATATGGTCTTCAAGTTTTCAATACATATTAAAAACGAACGTTGAACTACAAAAAAGGAAGAGGGATACATATGAACCACGTCGTCGCATTTCAGCATTCACCACATGAACCACTTGGGTATATTGAACAGATTTTTTCAGAATGGGATGTATCCTTCGAGTACAACTATGTCTGGGAGACTAATGAGGTTGATGCGAAAAATGCTACTCATTTGATCTTTTTGGGAGGTCCCATGAGTGTCAAAGACGAGGCAGAATTCCCCTGGTTACAGAAAGAAAAGGAAGTGATCAGGAAGGCAGTAAAAAAGAATATCCCAATATTAGGAGTATGTCTCGGTGCTCAATTAATCGCATCAGCTCATGGGGCTAAAGTGTATCAGTTTGTAAATGAAACTGGATGGTATCTCGTAAACTTAACATCAGAAACAACCAACATTTGCGATAAATTCCCACAATCATTCTATGTCTTCCAAATGCATGGTGAGACATTTGAAGTTCCTTTTGGCGCAAAATTGTTGTGTACTGGCGAAAGAGTCCACAACCAAATGTTTGAATTAAAATCTGCCCTTGCTATGCAATTCCACCTTGAGATGACAGACTCGCTTATCAATGATTGGACAAAAGATCTCCCCATGAAAAAACGTGAGAGAATTCTTCGAGATACACAAAGGTATGTGACTGAAAGCAACACACTGTGCAGCAAACTTATGAAAGATTTTCTATTTTAAAAATGATTTAAAGATTTTTTAAAAATTCATTGTCCCCTTTATGAGTCATTAGTCCATACCAAGGAACCGACGTAGACCACCTCTACGTTTACCATAGAAAATTCGTCCCTGTTCATTAATGGTTCATATATCTTCAGAGCTCAATTGATCGGAATTATATCCTTGGTTGGATCGAGTAATACCTCATGCGGAAGTCTGCTCAAAGAAATTGCCCCGAGCGCACCGATAACTCCATTCCCTCCATGAAGTACAACACTATATTGTTCTGCCGTCGCCTCTGCTACGGGTCGGGAGATAACACTTTTGCGAACGAGTTTCCCGTATTCCCGCAATCCGGGTGGTATAATAAAACCCTGTTTCACTGCAATTCCCCATTCAGATGAAAGGGACTCACCTGCAACAAATTTTTTCGTTTTTTCCATGAGTTCAGAAAGTTTTTTGGGCTCAACCGCTACTTCGATAAAACTTGAAGAATTACCAGCCGTTTTTGTAAAAATATTCTGGTTTAACATGGCAACGTGATGTGCGATCGGAAGAACACCTCGCATTCGAGTTATATGGGAGAGAAGAGCAAGTGCAAGTGCAAAAGTTGCCCCACCTTGTTTTGTATCAGTATCGTCAATACCTATTGTTACGTGAAGGAGTGCTCGTGTCCAAACGTCTCCTTCGACAATAATATTATGATGCTGCGTTTCGACCTTGCAAACTCCATCAGCAAGTGACATCATATCAGAGAGAGAATATGCGGGTCCACCAATTGAGCGGATATGTTGGACAATATAATTCCCTTTCCTTTCAATTCCAAACACACCAACGGCAGAAAGTGGAGTTAGTCCCACCTCAACATTTTGGGTACCTAATCTGGCGCATTCTCTCAAGAGCGTTCCGTCCCGTTCTATAGAGGTAATTACACCCCCTGCAAGCGTATGGTGAAATCCACAAAACGCAGCACAAGCACCGCTCATACAATCATGGTAGATTTCCACTCGATCGCCATCAACAGTTGTGAAAAGCCTCCGGCAGGTACTAGAAGGCATGGAACTTATTGCTGCGTATCGGGCTGCAGTTCTTCCACGTTTCTCCTCCTTTATTAAGACGCATCCTTCGCTAACAAGACGGTTGACCCAGTCTTGGGCTGTACTTCTAGGTATTTTGGCTGAACTTTGGATGTCTGTAACGGTAAAAAAGCCATTGTCGAGAGTGAATTGCCGCATTATGCGGAGATATTCACGTCGGTGCTCAAGCACGCTCGACATAACGATCGCGAATGTAAAGTAAATCACCTATTATAGCACTTGCCGTCTCGATCGAGCCGGCACCTTTGCCGATCAGTGTAATTTCTTTTGCCATGTCGGTTTCAATGGTGATTGCATTTAATGTGCCTTCAACTACAAGAGGGTGACTTTTTTCTATGATCCTGGGCGCAACTCGTAACAACTTTTTCTTTGGGATAGCCTCAGCAATCAAACGTATCGTACAATCCTCTTCTTCGGCGAGTTTAAGAGCATCTGGCGTCAATAGATCGATTCCTGTCCGATTGACATCATCCAGTTTAACACCATCACCCCAAATTGTGTTGGCAAGGATAACAAGTTTGATAGCGGCATCAATCCCTTGCACATCATACGTCGGATCTGCTTCTGCATATCCCATCTCACGTGCTTCCAAGAGTGCCTGTTCATAGGTAAGTCCCTCGTCCGCCATACGGGTTAGAATATAGTTACATGTACCATTAAGAACTCCAAAGATGGCAAGAATTTCATTACCTGCTAGACCATGTTCAAGTGTATGAAAGATTGGAATTGCTCCACCAACTGTTGCTTCAAAACGCAAGGCTACACCGTTCTTTTTCGCGAGAGTTTGCAATTCCTTGTAGGCAAGAGCAAGAGGTCCTTTATTTGATGTAACAACGTGTTTTTTCCGTTTAAGTGCCTGTCTGATATAGCTCAATCCTGGTTCACCAGTTGTTGCATTGGTGGGTGTTACCTCAACGAGCACATCGTAATCAGCTTTTTTAATAACATCTTCTGCAGAGAGAGCTTTGTCACCACAAAACCCTTTCTTCTGCTTTTTTACAAGGATTGATTTGGTATTGAGACCCGAAGAATCGATACAGCCACTTTTCGAATCGGCAATTCCAGTGATAGAAATCCCAAGATCCTTTGATGCCACCATCTCCGTAACGCCCTTGCCGACAGCACCGAGACCAAGAATAGCGATCTTCATGAAATTTCCTCCAGAGGTTCAATGAGTAAAAGATCCTTTTCGTGTGCTACCGTACGCAATATCGCAATTGCCTTTTCCATATCATTTTGAGTAACAGATTTGATAGTGAGTCGGGAAGACGACCGCTCATTAATTGCAGGCATACTCATTGAAAGCTCGCTCACTTCAGCGAATCCAGTTCTGTCTATTCGATCGATTGTATCTGAGAGGTCTGTATGCATCAGGTGCCCGATCATAATTACTGTACGTCGATATAGGAGACGTTCCTTACCGATCCTTTGGATATGCACACCCTCCGCTTTCAGAAGCGAAACGAGTTCGTTTATTCGGCCTTCATGAAGCTCAAGAACAATCTGAACGTTGAGCGTATCATCAGCTGAGTGTGGATCTCTCTGGTGAATAACGGCGATAATATTTCCACCAACTTCAGAAATAGGCTTGAGTGCAGCTACAAGTTGTCCCGGCGAATCTTTCATTTCGAGCTTCATAGAGACCTGCAAAACGATCACCATTTATATACTGAAACTGCTCTCAAGATAAGTCTTTTATTTTAAATTCCAATGTTTTGAGTATATTTGGAGATTTCTTCATCTCATATGGAGAACTTGAGAATATTCTCACGATAAAAAAGTGTATTGAAGTATAATTATTTCGAACCCGGTGCAGCAGTTACGACTTTTAATGATTCAGTAATTTCTGGAATTAATTCAGCTGGGAACCCCATTACCATTTCACTATCATCTATTCCTGAAAACTTTCTCGATCCATCACATCCAAGAGAGAAGTTTACATGGCCGGTCAGGTATGTTTGGGCACATGCATCAGAGCACACTGACTGAATTCCAGAGAATTCAGAGTTAATCCGTCCACCTAGTTTGAAGAGGGTACTCTGCCCAAGTTTTAACATGCTCCATGGATTGGCAACTATCAACACCACGTGCGGTGTAAATAGTGTTTTTTCCAACGGTGCATAAAGTGTTGCGTACGTATAACCGGAATTTAAATGCGGAACCTGATCTATAGTCCTCTTGCAAGCAGCAAAACTTTGGAATTTACCCAGCTTGTAGTAAAATTCTCCAGTCTTTAAAGTGTCAGTAATTTCCTTAAGTCCTAACGCCCAAGCTCCTCCGTTGCATTCGTGTTTGCTTGCAGTTGCATAAAAGATCCGGCCTTCCTTACGTGCAAGTCCAACCATCGAACAATGTCGGATAGTCTTATCGATTTCAGGAACGCCCTCCGGAATCTCATCCTTACTGGTTGCAAACCTAATTGCAACCGGGGATCCGGAAAGTTTTAACTGTTTTTTTAAAATTTCTGATGCTTCACTGTAATTGATAGGAATTTTCATTATCTCTTCTTTCATCTTCACTGACCTCCCCATCCCCATTTAGGGAACTATCACATCAACACAGGTGATAAGGATTATTAAACATAGTGGTTACAAAAGGGGTTTTCGTCTCCTCAATCTAGCAATTTACAAATGGCGGAGTTTGCTGTCTACCTTTGCAAAGAAGTTCCTTTTTGCATCTACAAATAATGCTGGACGTTTCGACTGTTTTATCTCTATTACATCATCGGTTCCCAGTTCCACCGTCCTTTGTCCATCAATTACAAGATTTGCGGCTTTTACACTCTCAAGTTTAATTCTCACTTGACGTTTACTGCTGATAAGGTGGGGACGAGAGGAAAGCATGTATGGTGCAAGGGGAACCAAGAGGAAACCTTGAATAAGAGGATCAACAATCGGTCCACCGGCACTCATCGCATACGCTGTAGATCCAGTAGGAGTACTGATTAACAGCCCGTCAGCTCGGAACTGGTGCGCTGTAATACCATCTACATCAATAGAAAATCTTAGCATTTTTGCTGGTCGAGTTGTCACAATCAATGCCTCATTGAGAGCATCACCTAAGTGAACCCCATTATTAAAGAATGCAATCCGCATCCGTTCTTCAACAACAAAATTTTGCGGGAGAGCATTGAGGAATGCCAATGCATGAGAAGGTTCAATATCGGCAAGGAAAGCGACATCGCCCCAGTTAATACCGATTAATGGGATTTGACGCTTCATCTGTTGGAAACAACGAAGTATCGTCCCATCACCTCCTACAATAACAACAATATCTGCAGCTGCTTTAGACAGTGCCAAACCTGATGTACCGAGCATTTTTGCCGTTTCAGAATCAAAATTTACCTTGTGGCCAGATGACTGAAGATCAACAGCAAGGTTCTTTGTAAAGTTCAACGCTTCTGTATCATCAATGCGAGATACTAGCAATATGTTCATAGTACGATCACCGAAGATATTCTATCACTTTGTGGTGTAACGCACCATTGGTAGCAATCATGCACTTTCCAATTGTCACCTCATTCGGGAATTGAATTGGTTCTCCATTTAGATCGCTCACCATTCCTCCTCCTTCAATGCACACTAGCATGCCAGCGGCAGCATCAGTGACTCTGAGTGTTCCCCGAAGATCAATAAACCCATCAATTCTTCCGCAGCCAATATAACATAATTCAAGGGCTGAAGCTCCTAGTAATCGCCAACGCCGAATTTTCATCCCGAGTTGCATAGCTCGAGCTGGATCGAATTTTCTACCATATACACTCATTGCACATGTATGTAATTCTGAAACTGAAGAGACCGTGATCTTTCGACCATTACATTTTGCATACTTACCTTCAACAGCAGTGAATGTTTCCCCACTCGCAAGATTGCGTACAAATGCCTTTTGAATGACACCATCAAGCATATACGCGATGGATAGAGCATAGAACGGGATTCCAGTCACTGCATTGAAAGTACCATCAATAGGATCAAGAAAGATAGTCCCTTTCTCACCGTCGAAGTTTTTCTTTCCAAGTTCCTCACTGACGAGGAGTGAGCAGAGAAGATGGTCAGTAAGAAAATCCACAATACAATTTTCAGCAACTCGATCGATTCGTTTTGTCGGAGTGAGACCAGCACCCATCCCGACCGTCTCGCCTGCTTGAGGTGTTCCCTTCAGGTCACGGATTGCATCGTCAACTGCTTGTGCCATCTGTTCACACGCTGAAAGGAATTCCATAGTTTCAATTCCGGGTCTTTTTCCCGTTGTATTTATTAACGCAATAACAATAAATTACTAACACGTCTGAATATATAAAGAACAGAGAGAAAGGAGTTTTTCACATGAAGGACCAGACTGAAATTGGGAAGATTAAAGAGGGTCGGTATATCGTTATCGAGGACGAACCGTGCAAAGTTCTCGGAATTGCAACTTCTAAGCCAGGCAAACACGGTGCAGCAAAGGCACGAATCGATGCAGTGGGGATCTTTGATGGAGTCAAACGTTCGATCGTGCAGCCCGTTTCAGCCAAGACGTATGTACCTATCGTTGATCGGAAAAGCGGACAGGTTATATCAATAGCCGGTAATATGGTGCAACTCATGGATATGAAAGATTATTCAAATTTCGAGATCCTGATTCCAGAAGACAAAAAAGGTCAGATCGAAATTGGGAAAGAGATCGTATATATTGAGTCCATGGGTAAGAGAAAAATTGACTGATCTTCTTTCATCTTTACTTTATTATGATTCGTTTTCAAAATCAGCTTTTTGCAGGGTGCAATGCTGAGTATTCAAAAGCTCGATACGTAATATTCGGTGTTCCATATGATGGCACAACAACGTTTCGTTCAGGTACCCGCAATGGTCCGCGTTCAATCCGAGAAATGTCGTATAACTTTGAAACCTATCTACCCTCGTATGATCTTGACCTGACTGAGTTGCCAATAATTGATCTTGGAGATATTGATATCACTGTTACGCCAGAGGATGTTGTAACACAAGTCCAAGAAGCAACACAGGACATCGTGCGAGATACTAAAATACCTGTAATGCTAGGTGGAGAACATTCAATCACAATTGGTTCCGTTCGTGCTGTTAAACCCGATTGCTATATTGTATGCGATGCCCATCTCGATCTCCGTGAAGAGTTTCGTGGTACAATTTATAACCACGGTTGTACCACTCGTCGCGTGTATGATGAAGGAATAAAAGACATTATTATCATCGGAGCACGGAGTGGTACGAAAGACCAGTTCGAATTTGCCCGGTCTCTTCGTCTTTTCACTGCTGACGAGATCAAAAAGCATGGTTTGGCTAATGTCCTTTCGAAAGTCAAAGGTCTAATTAAAGGAAAGAGAGTTTATCTTTCAATTGATGCGGATGTAATTGATTGTTGCTTGACACCAGGACTTGGTACCCCAGAACCATTCGGTCTTACACCATGGGATATAAGTGATATAATTGGTGTTGTTGCTCCGCAATCTATTGCATTTGACTATGTCGAAGTGAGTCCATTCGATTCAGGGCAAACGGCAACAGTTGCAAGCCAAATGGTACGAGAGTTTATTGCCGCCCACTGGAAAGGAACCTAAAACAATTAGATTTTTCCAATGTAAGCCGATGGAATCATGATATCAATTTTATACGATTTGAGGATACTCGCTCTAATAACGAAATAATAACTGTGGTACCCTGCGTAGAACCTCTCCTTCCACGGCCGGGGATCAGTAGCTTTTACCGTGACACCTGTCTTCGATGTAAGATCAGTTGTCCAGAGAGTGGGATCGATTCCCCCCTGGGGCGAAATTTCCCGGACGATCTTGCTCGTGTCATTGGCATCTATGACCTGGATAGTGAGTGTAGGTAAAGCAGTAGAATACGAGCCTTGAAAACCGCTTAACGATGGACCCTGTCCTAGAGTGGGAGTTACAACATAAGCTGTTCCACTTGTAGATTGTGCTTTTATATCACTCGTCATCGGTTCAACTGTATACCACAATTCCCAATAGGGAAAGGGAATATTGACTATCTGGGTTGTTCCACTATATTGTCCAGAGAACGTTGCATATTTCGTGAGATTAGCACGAATCGATGCACTATCATATGGTAAATTGGGGATAGTGGCATTATAATTGGATAAATTCAATCCATAATTTGATGGATTTACAAACTGAATCTTCTGCGGTGAACTGCCATTCCATGTTGGTGAAGGTGTTGGAGTGAACGTTGTAGTGGTTGTGACCGGCACTACAGTAGCTAAACTAGTGGGTAATGTTGGAGCTATAGTAATAATCTGAGTTGTTGGAAGTGGTGTGATAGTAGGATTTTCAGGTATTCCAATATTGATGGGTTGTCCCGTTGCGATTGGTTTTATTACAAATGCAATTGCGAGCACAACAACCAATGCAAGCACAAATGACAGGAGATCCTGTTTCTGCATTAAAGATGACTTTGTTTTCAGGATATATCAATATGTTAGCGATATAAAATTGTTATAAAAATATTGAATACATTGAGTATATTTTTTGACGCTATCAAAATGGATAAATTCAGATTACCGGATATTAGATTAGTTTTTATATTGAAAAAGTCCCCCCCCTATTTGTTTCTTAAATTCCCTTAAATTTTCTGACAAATCGAAAATAGTTGATTTTTAATCGAGAGAACCACAGAAAATATTTATATAAATAAAGGGAACCTAACCAATTAGAGGCACGAATAGCGATGCATAGCTAATCGTGTTTGCTCAAAAAAGGTGAATTCATGAATTCGTTTAAACAAGATGATGACGGGTTCACTGGCCTCGAAGCAGCGATTGTGTTGATCGCATTCGTTGTCGTTGCGGCGGTGTTCTCTTACGTAGTTCTCGGTGCCGGGTTCTTCACAACCCAGAAGGCACAGCAGGCCGTCTATCAGGGTGTTCAACAGGCTACAACAAACGTTTTATTAAAAGGAAGTGTTTACGCAACTGCCAGCGCACCAAGTTCAGGAATTAATGGAATTAATTTTACATTGGGTCTAGCCCCTGGTGCTCCCACAATGGACGTTACAAAGATTCAAATTGTGTGGTCAAATGAAACGACAGCTCCAATAATTATGAGTTATACTACTCCTACGACTAGCGCCCCAGCTTACGGTAATTTCACTGCATCCGCAACTTCCATAAGTGGAGATTCCACAGTTAATATCTGGTTTGGAATTCCTGATGTACCAACAGGTTCAGTAATGAACTTTGAAATACGCCCTCCTGCCGGAGGGGCCACGATACCATTTACAAAAACAGTTCCTCCAGCGATTACACCTGTAAATGTACTTCGCTAACTTCCCCTTTTTTTAGAAAGATTCGGTTTCTGTAGCAATTTCTACCATTAGATATCAAATTCTAAAAACCCAATTTCTTGGCGGTATTTTTATATAATCTATAAAATGGATTTCTTTCAATCGGGATTCGAAGGCCGTTACCTTTATCATCTAGAAAATACCCAGCGATTGAAGCTGGCAGACCAGTCAAATAGCTGAACGGACTAACAGTATGAGCCTCCTCATCTTGGAATGCGTACCAAAGAAATCAAAAGGCCGTGAAGGATTGGCACTCTACCATTTCCTCAAAATGCCCATAGGGACGGATATTGACGTCAAGTTGGTCGAGATCCGGACAAAATAGGAGTTTTTGAGGTTTTTATCTAACAAGAGGTACCTCAGCCGATTCCAATTCGTCCATCTCTCGGGACATGGATCAATTCATAAACATGTAGGAGTGTTCGAGTTACCATACGGCGATGTTTTGCCGCAGGAGTTTCCCAAAGCATGCTTCGAATGGCAGTGTATTACGTTATCCGCATGTGAACTGGGAAAGTCAGACTTCAGCGGTCCGTTTGTTCAGCAAACGTTGCCGGAATTTGTCATCGGTCCATCACGAGATGTGACCTTTGACGACGCCATCATCTTTTGGGTCATTTTTTACTTTTTTGTTCTCTACCGTGACTTCAAAGCCACCACGGCTTTCGACAAAACGAGGGGATTTCTCGCACACCATATCAAGGGCGGGTTCAGTTACTGGAAGATGGAAGAGTGATCTAACCTATGACAACCTTTGAAATTTTTAAGTGAATTATTTTAAAATTTTTTTTATCCCCCTTTCAACAATATAAATATTTCTCTTTTATCATTCCATTAATATTTAGAGAAATTCCTTTTATTACAATTAATAGCCTTCAAATTTTAATTTTTGCGATAAGAAAGTATTTTAATAACGATCTGGATATAGCTATATATTATGGCGGTCAATCCGGCGCAGGGAGACCACACTATCACGGAAGCCTCAGATAATGATACAGAGGCTAAGATAAAAAACCTTGAACGTGAGGTTGATCTGATTAAGACATCCATCAAGCGACTCCTTATGGACATACGCGAGCGTATGAACGAACTGGAAAACCCGTTCACAATTACTCAACAAGGAAGTGGTGGAGATCCTAACGCTTCGAGTACAAGACGCCCCAGAGAGGATTCGGAAGAGACAAAGAGAGCTGCGCTGGAATCAAAGGAAGCTTCCCTCAATGCTCGAGAAACAGAAATGAACCGATCTCAGGAAAGATACCCCACCTCTCAACAATCAGCTCCACGAATAGTGCAAACTCCCCAGCAATCTATGATAGTTGATGACCGCCGTCTTATGGACGAACAGTTGCTCGCCCAGTTTAAAGCCCAGTTAATGGCAACGAAACCTGCACCATCCATTCAAAACATTCTCCATCAACCGAGTGAAAAACTCCAGCTTCAGAAAGTGTATAAACTCTTCAAATGGACCGATCATGCGGTAAGGAAATTTGGGAATGACCGTCTTGAGATCATGCTCCAATCATTTAATAAAATGGGTCATATCAGTAAGGACGCAAGTGATGAGATTCGTGAAATTGCACGACTTATGCCAGCGAGTCTTGGTGAGGAGCACGAAGTTGGTCCTGACGAATACGTTTCAGAACTTTACACGTTGAACCGAATCGTTACTCCAGAAGATACATCACTCGACCGGGACATGATTGAAGTGATGATGGAACAACGATCGCAACCAACCAAAGTAGAAGTACCATTGCCAGCAAAGATCGAGTTCCCGAAAATACCAGAGAAAGAGAAGCGTCCATCAAAGAACCAAGATCTTGAAGAAGACTGGATGAACCTCCCAGATAGGATATGATTCAGTGGCATCCGAAACCTTTGTAACCGCTCTTTTAATCATTACTGGTATTGTCGCAGCAGGAATCCTAATTAGTGCTGTCTATCCGGTTGTCTGGACTATGGCAGGTTCGTTCACTTCGTCAGCCCATCAAACGGATATCCAGATAAGAACGGATTTCAAAATTGTATCGACGTATGCCAGTGAAACTGGGACTGTAAAAATCTTAATGGTAAATATAGGTACCGTTCCAATCGGGATATCAGATATTCAGAAGAGTATTGTTAATATAGGGAATACCGGGAATTTTGGGGTTGCGCGTTGGGTTGCCAGTTTACCAAGCCCTGCAGATGGTTACTGGACATATACTCTCTATAAAACCGATAGTAGTCCAAACCAATGGAGTCCGGGGGAGACAATAGAGATTGATACAGGTAGTATATTGATCGGTGAGGTTCCACCTGCTACCCCTTCCGTTTATTTCCAGTTTATTCTACCGTCGGGAGTATGGAGATCTGCAGAATTTACAATATCCAAACCGTAGTGAGGTCTAAATAAGAATATGCCAATCGGGGAATTAATCGGGGCTGCAATTGGGATAATGTTACTTATTATTGTAGCTTATGTGGTTGTCGGATCGGTTCTGGTAACTACACAAATTAGCCTTTCGGCACAACGGGACGTGGCTTGGCAGAACGAAGCGAGATTAAACACCCAAATGATAATATCTAATAAAAGCAGTGAAGGAACTAATGTTTATTTGACGGTTAATAATACTGGTAATGAAATAATATCAGATTTTTCACATATGTATATTATCTCGTCAACAAACTGCAATCCAGTACCTTTCTTTTACAATTTCAGTACGAGCGGAACTATTAATCCGTGGAATTGGAATATTTCAAGAATTTACGCCGGTGCTTTTCCAGAATCTCAACATATTGGCATGCTCGATCCGGGGGAAGAAATGGATATCTGGTACCAGTTTACTCCATGCACCCCCTCTACAAATGTATATGTGACAGTCGTAACGGGGAACGGTGCGACGATATCAACGAGTATTCCATGATCTGATATTTATGCCACCAAACGTCACAGATCTGATAGGCGGACAAAATAAACATATTATCTCTACGGGAAACTATGAGCTGGATAAAAGAATCGCTGATGGACTCCCCCTCACTTCCCTCACCCTCATTGAAGGAGAAAATGACACTGGAAAAAGTGTACTCACTCAGCAGATTATCTGGGGTGCAATGAAACAAGGACTCTCCATCGATCTCTACACCACAGAAAACACAACTAAAAGTTTCATCACACAGATGGAATCGATGAGCCTTGACATTTCGGAATACTTTGCATGGGGATATTTGAGGATATTTCCGCTACACGCTGGAGGTTTTGAATGGACAAAAGAAGAGATTGAGGTTGCTCTTCAGCGGCTCATTGCAAGTATTAAAAAAAGCCCGGCGCAAGTGGCGATCATAGATTCACTCACACTCTTCACGGAATATACCGATTCAGATACAATCCTTGAGTTCTTTACCAATTGCAAATCTCTCGTAGACCGGGGAAAGACAATTATTGTTTCCCTTCATACCTATGCATTCGAAGAGGATACGCTTGTGCGTATCAGGTCGATCTCCGACGCACATCTAAATATGAAGAAAGCACTTATGGGAGATAAGTACGTGATGGTACTCGAAGTGGTGAAGGTACACGGAGCAAAAAAGACTTCAGGTAATATGGTGAGTTTCGAAGTACATGCCGGGTATGGAATGAAGGTCATCCCAATGAGCTTTGCAAAGATCTAATATGGGTTCACTTTCTGCGACGGTTAATCTTCCCTTCAAACCGGAAGTCATCAAGGATGATAGTGATATTTATGGCGATCTTGAGTCAAGTGCACTATTTAAAATGCTTCCGGCAAATGCCAAAGAATATGTGAGAACGAGTCCCCATCTTCTCGAATACCTCCATGTGTTTCCAGTCAATGTATACGGTATTCCTCTATTCCTTTCAGAGCTGAAAAAAGATCTCCGGTTCATGAAGAATCCCAATCTAATCTACCCCGTGAATGAAACTACCTTTGTCCATATCTTACCAGATCCTGACGACGTGCGTAATTTTTATATTCCTATCGAACCGTCATTTCTCCACAGTGTAAATAACCTCATGCCTTATATTGAAACCAAATTGATCGACATAATTGACGGTTTAGAAAGTAATGCGAGGACTGATCAAGAAAGAGCAGAAGTGTTGAAGAAGGTACTTGCAACAATTGCGATTATAAAAGAAAAGGATACCGATATCAAATTACTCACAGCGGGAAATAAAGAAACAAATGATCTTAAGAGTAAAATTGTAACCTTTTTAAAAACAGACTTTACTGCACAGAAAAAAATAAAGAAACAAGACAGTGCTTCATCGAGCAAAATCCCCGTAACACCCGATGGGAAGGTAATACTCACTCCTGAGGAGTATCGAGCAATAGAGTATCTTTTAATTCGAGACAAAATCGACATGGGTGTGCTCAAACCATTTTTAAGTGACCCATATATTGAAGATATATCGTGCGATGGAGTTGGACCAATCTTTATTGAACATAAAATCTTCAGAGGACTCAAATCGGTAATTGAATTCAAGGTTAGTAGTGAGCTAGATGAGTTCGTAGTGAAAATTGCCGAACGTATCAAACGACCAATCACGTACCGAAATCCAGTCGTCGATTCCACACTTCCTGATGGTTCGCGTATCAATATTGTATACGGTACTGAAATCAGCCGGCATGGCAGCAATTTCACAATCCGCAAAGTGAATGAGATCCCCCTTTCAGTCCTAAATATCATCGAATATGGCAGTCTTGATTACATATCCGCCGCCTACATTTGGCTCTGTGTTGAATATGGTATGTCAATCTTTGTTTCAGGTGAAACTGCAAGTGGAAAAACTACCTTTTTAAACGCAATTACGACATTCATACCGCCGGAAAATAAGATTGTCTCAATAGAAGATACCCCTGAGCTGAACCTCCCGCACCACAATTGGGTGAGAGAAGTAGCACTTGCAAAAGGTAAGGGTGAAAGTATTGTCACCTCCACAGGAGAAGTGACAATGTTCGATTTACTCAAATCAGCACTGCGTCAGCGTCCCAATCAAATCCTTGTAGGTGAGATCAGAGGTATAGAGGGATCTGTCGCATTTAGTGCCATGCAGACTGGGCACCCCGTCATGACCACGTTCCACGCTGCTTCTGTCGAAAAATTGATACAACGTCTCTGTGGTGATCCGATTAATATTCCAAAAACATATGTTGATAATCTAAATCTCATTATCCTTACAAGTGCGGTAAAGCGCCCTGACGGACAAACCGTGCGCCGAATGACAAGCATCAACGAACTTGTTGGTTACAATGCCGAAACCGGAGGTTTCACGTTTGTGCAGATGTTTGCATGGGATCCACTAACCGATACCTTCCTTTGGACCGGTCGAGGAAGTTCCTATGTGCTTGAGAATAAGATAGCAACAATACTTGGAATTCCGGATAATAAAAAATCTGAAATTTATTTAGAAGTAGAAAAAAGGGCAAAGATCCTTGAACGCCTTCACAAAGCCGGTTATGCTAACTTCTGGGATCTCTTCCATATGATCACCAAGATTAAGAAACAAGGGCTTCTCACAGTAGGGTCCTAACCTATGTTCGAGACCATACGAGACCGTTTGCGAGGGTTCCAAGGCGGTTCACTCCCATTTGAAGAAAGTATCAACTCCATCAAAGACAGAATCGCCCAAATTTTTGTGAATAGACAAATCGGTGCTGACCTATTGTACATGATAACTTACATGACGTCACTTGCACTTGCAAATGCGACCCGTCCCGAGATCTTTTCTTCCGCATCTGAACGCAAGGAATACCTCACTTCGAAATACATTGCCAAAGTCAATATGTTCGTGAAGAAATGGAACTATAGCTACTCTGAATCCCTGAGTAATGTTGCTGAAAGAACCGAAAATGAGATTCTTCGGAATATGTTGATGAGGTATTCAAACTCTATTCAATCGAATGTGCCCGATGAGGAATTTTTAGACCACGAACTTCAAACGAGTCGGAGTGTTTATCGTAGCTTATATGAGAATGGGTTTGAAAATTTAAAGAAATGGGGAGACGCCTATGTTGCAATGTTACTGGCCGGAACTGTGATTGCGATTACTCTCATGATTTCAATTGCAATCTTTTCCTCGGAAGGATTCCAGGGAACCCTGAACATATCGTATGGGATTATTCTTGCTATTTGTGTTTTTGGCATTTTTTTAATGTTACAATCAGTCCCGGAAGACCCCAAAACTCATAATTTACAAGATCGTGGTTCAAATGAACAGAATACGATCCACTCAATAGAGCGTATCCTTGTGCCTATTACCATAATTCTTGCATTGATCCTTTGGTTTATCGGTATTCCCATCGGTTGGGTTTTCATGCTTGTTGGTTTCCTGATTGCACCTCTCGGGATTATCGGGTTCATTGATGACCACAACATCACGTTAAGGGACAGTGATTTTGTCACATTTATCCGAAATTATGGGGCGATCATGGGTGGGCAAGCGACAACTTCTGTCCATGCTCTCGGGGCAATTAACAGAAAAGCCTTTACTGCGTTAGAACCCCTCATCAATTCAGTCTACTCGAAAATGAACCTAGGTCTCGATGAAAAGCAGGTTTGGGAACGGTTCATAGGGGAATCGGGTAGCGACCTAATCTCGATGTACCTGAACATCTATCTCGATACGGTGAGGTTGGGTGGCCCAGCAGAACCAATTGGTAAAGTGATAAGTGGGTCGATGTACGAGCAGGTACTCCTCAGGGAAAAAAAGGACATGCTTGCTAAAAGTTTCATCATGATTCTCGTACCTATGCACATTGCCATGGCAGGTATCTTTGTCGTTCTTTATCACATTATGGTGACACTTACCGGCTCCGTTTCAAAAATGATGACACATTTCCAGAATTTATCTGCAACAGCTGGAGGATCAAGTACAGTTGGAGGAGTCTCAGCCAGTAACGCTGCTTTGGGCGGTACCATGGGTATGTTTTCCAATTTCCCCCAAGAGGCAATGGGGGCATATGTTATAATCATCATTACTATTCTCACAATCTCCAACATTACCATTTCAAAAATTGCTTTAGGAGGGGATCGATATATGTACTACTTCTTCGCAGCTATATTCTGTATAATTACCGGACTAGTGTTCCTAATCGCCCCAGTAGTTGTTAACATGTTCTTTAACCCGGCAGCACTGGCAAATGTGGCTGGAGCAGGAGCATAATGACGAGGGAAAAATGAACGAACGACTCCGTCAATTTTTAATCTTCATAATAACTGCAGGATCAGGAACGTTCTTTATTCTACTGAATCTCCCGCTGGTAGTTGTCCTTCCTTTCACCGTTGCCATTGGATTTGCGTCGTTGGTTGTCTTAGGTGCAATCCCAATCAATATGATACTGCATAAAGGTGTAAAACCCAAAAAAACACCCCTCTTTAAAAATCATGAAATATCTTTAGACACAAAAAAAAGTCCAGAACGAATAGGAATAGATGATGAGACGAAACCAGTTCCAGTCATTATTAAGGAGAAAAAGAGAGGCATTTCTTTTTATATAGACTCTATTGTCTCATCGTTCAAGATGTTTCGCACGATCCTTACCACACGTCAAAAATCAGGCAAAAAAAATATCGAAGAAATCGACAAACTTCTTAACGGAACGATTAATGAACATATCAAAACCTCTGCTATGGCAGAGGCATCAGCGGGAATGGGAGGGGTTGGATCCGATACAACATCACCGGGACAAAGAGGAAAAAGTGACACTAAAAGCTTATCGGATCAAGCACCCACCGAGGATCCTTTTTTATCTCTCTCCAGTGATGAACTTGAGTCCGGACTTCTTGATGGTGTCTACGAGGAAAAAAAGATTTCAACTAAACCTATAGACAGTGAAGAAATACCTTTAGAACCCAACTCAACTTCCCCCGGTGGGTCAGGAATCGCTATGGAAGATACAGATATTCCGATTCCACCACAACAGATCTCATCGGAACCACCGGAAATAGTACCAGAAACAGTGCCTGAAAACGAACCAGATCTTGATGATTTCGGTGATTTTGAAGACACTGGATTTGGTGATGAGAATCTTGGAGAATTGGATGCTATTGATTTTGACAAGGTAAACCTCGATGAGGAAACTGCAGACAAGGAATTGGAACCAACGTCAATTCAAACATCTGCAGGATCATCCGGATCTCCATCATCCCTAATAAGTCCAGGAAGTGTTCAGGAGACTTCGACCGATCAAAGTGACATGGTAATTTTTACAAAAGATACGAATGTTGCTAATGATATGATAAATTCAATCGCAGCGGATATCAAGGTCATAAAAAAATCAGAAGACCTTGTCCTGTTGCGTGAACTCAAGGATTTCAAAGCACCAAGTGAAGATATTGAGGCAGAACTGGACGATTTATACAAAGCTCTTGATTCAGCTGCAGACAAACAGAAAAAACTGAAAAAATCTACAAATTTGCCGATAAAATAATTAAAAAAAGTGAAAAAGATTATTTTATCTTGGATTTTGTTCTTTCTAAAATATATTTGACACCTTTTCCAGTCAGTTTGATCTCCCGTCTTGTTGTCATCACTTCCGCAAATTTTAATTCGAGGAATCTATCATAGATTGCATCTAACTTCTCGTGAGGTATATTAAGCATATTTTCTATAGCTTGGGAATCCACACCACTTTGAACAAGTACCATTACCTGCTTATCAGTAGCGTCGATTTTGTCCCCCTCAATTTCGGCTTCTTTATTGCCATTTTTTAAAAATTTGTAGAACAGTTGTAGATTTGCTGTTGGGCAAAGAACCTGACTTGACATGATTTCTCCAGACCCTAGATGATCAATCCTGATAATATCAACAGTCTTTCCCTTAACTTCGGTCTTGGCCAGTTCAATCGACTTTACATCTTGAATGGATACAGAATTCTGTTTCGTGGGATTAACAAACCAAATACTGTTCTTTACAACAACAACATTGCCCTTTTCCCACTTTGCATCCTTAATTAACGCACCCCCCCGCATCGCCGGGGATTTATAGTAGGCAAGAAGTCGATAATTGGCGTCACAAGAGTTTAAAATCAATTTTTTTAAGATTTCGAGAACTTTATTAACAGATTTAATTTTTAGTATCCGTTCTTCATTTGTAATGAAGGTAACAATCAGTGTGTTACTTTTTTCGATGAGATCAACAATTGATTCAAACTGAATTTTCTGGTTAATAGGTTCAGAAATAACAATTTTATCTTCATCAATACCTAACTTTACGACGACCCATTCATTATTATGGTCGATTTTCGCAGGAACCTCTTTCATACAACCTCATTTTAATGGTTCCTTAGTGCGAAGAACCTCTAAACAGTATTTTTCGATAGAATCTAGAAGGGTTTTTTTTGCAATCTTCTGTCGGGTCTCATCATCGGAAAAGAAGTCTTTTGCTATATATCGAAGAGTAGTGATGTAATATTCGAGCCACGGGTATACCCTTTCCATGTCGGCAAGATGCCCAAATGCTTCTTTGTTATCTTTACTCAAAACGTCGAACATGAAATCAAAGAGGTCAATAGTGTGTGCAGGCATCCCCTTTGTAATGGCAAGTTTCCGAAAACTGTGATACGAGATCTTTTTGGTAGTTAACAGTGACAGTTTAAGACCCAAAAATAGAGGTTCTAAATTGTCCGGGTAATGTTTGATAAGTTGATTGACGACACCCGCGGCACCTGGTGCATCTTTACTCTCAAGCTTGAAATAGAACATCTCTCGAAGGAAGTTGATGTCGTTATAGAATTGCTCAGAACCGATATCAAGAAGTCTCTTTTTCATTTCGATATTATTCGAGATCTTTGCCTTTTCGAGTCCGATAGTAACAAACCACGCCTCACTCGGGAACCACTCGAGTGATAGAAAGATCATTTGCCAGAAAATCTTGTCTAAGAAAGTAGTATCTTCCAGTTCTAACTGTGGAAGTTTCTGGAGAGGTGGTTTTTTCCGCGAGGTTTCGAGCATCCTTTCGCGCGCCAACAGTTCCATCTCTCCAAGGCGTGACTTTTTCCCCCGTTCCTGATCCGTAATCTCTCGTAGTGAGATTGTATAATAACAATGGGCAACGGCGGTCGCCAACATGACGTCAAGGTTCCAATAATTACGCAAATATTCAAGAGCGTGGTTATAATCACCAATCTTTAAGAGTTTTAACCCAACGACAATATTGATTCCCATATCGGCGTCTTTGCGCTTTTTGAGACGCAAAGCGTTTGTTACAACTTTTTTTACAAATTCAAAATCATTGATGTTGGTGCTTACATCTAAAACCTTGAATGTTATACTATCGATGAAATCGTCGTAAGACTCATCAGAAATTTCAGGAAAAGAATTTTCTAATGCTGATACAACATACCCAAAAAAGACGGGAAGATTTGCGTCAACCTTTGTGGTATTTTTTTCAATGTATCCCGAAAAATCCTTTTTTAAAAGGTATAGTTTGTTATAAATAACCGCATCAGAGAGTTTCTCTCCTCGTACCATATATGGAACATAGAGTGCCAATATATTAAAAGATATGATATATGCGTTATACCTCTTCAGCGGTATAGTAATAAAATTCACCGCGAGCTTTTTGTTCTCGATCGAGGAATGATTCCGATTTATTTATCCTCGGTCTCCCGGTTTGATCTCGTCGGAATGTAATGTCGAGTTTCTGTAAGAATCGGTTCATTCCAACCCGCATATCGAAGGGACCAGCCGCCGTACCGTGTATACCGGGTTCACCTTCAAAGACCAGTATTCGTTCACTGATCATATCGATCATATAGATATCGTGATCGATAACCAGAATCCCAACTTCTCTACCTTCTGCGAGATGTTTTATCATACGAGTTGTCTTAACTCTCTGTTCGACATCTAGGTGAGCACTCGGTTCATCCAAAATATAGAGATCAGCTTCTTGAGAGAGACAGACCGCGATTGCTAAGCGCTGGAGCTCGCCCCCAGAGAGCGTATCCACCGGTGACTGAAAGACTGACTGTAACGATAACGGTTCGATAATTTCATGCTGATAGTGGGAGGAGCCAAATTTTGTCGTTATTTGACGCAGGTACATCTCAACTGTATCCGATGAATCTGCGTTGATATACTGGGGTTTATATGAGATCTTCAATGTGGTATTAAGTGTCCCTTCATCAGGTTTTTCAACGCCGGCAAGTAGTTTTGCAAAGGTACTCTTCCCTATCCCATTTGCACCAAGTATCCCAAGTACTTCACCATTTCTGATAGATCCACCTGAAACTGATAGCCTGAATTGGTCGTACGTCTTGGTCATCGCGGGAATTTCGAAAAGATCCTGTCTCATTGAACCTTTATCATGAGCTCGTTTCTCAAAAACTACGTGGGTCTCTCGGAATCGAACGTTCTCTTCAGCAAGATATCCGTCGAGATATTGGTTAATTCCTACCCGGACACCCTTTGGTCGGGTAATAATACCGAAAACTGCTGGTTTGCCGTAAGCGATATGAACAGTATCCGCAAGCATATCAAGAATCGCGAGGTCATGTTCAACAATAACTACGGGATGAGTAACTGCAAGTTCTCGTATAAGTTTCGCCGCAGCAATACGCTGGTAAATATCGAGAAAAGGAGTGATTTCATCGAAGAAATAGAAATCTGCACTACGTGCAAGGCATGCAGCAATCGCAACTCGTTGAAGTTCTCCACCACTCAATGCGTCAATCTGATGAGAAAGTAATGGCTCGAGTGTTAGAACGTTAATTATATCACTGAGTTTACCCCGTTCATCAGTTGTTTTCAAAAGATCGCCGACTGTTCCCGAAAAGACATTTGGTATATGATCAATATACTGAGGTTTTGCCGCGGTTTTTACGTTCTTCTTGGAAATTGTCTGCAGGTAATCGAAGATCTCGGTACCGGCATACCGCTTCAAAATCTCCTCCCACGCAACTTCATTATCGAAATTGCCAAGGTTAGGACGTAGTTGACCGGAAAGGATTTTGATCGCTGTACTTTTACCAATACCGTTAGCGCCCAGAATTCCCGTGACTTTTCCGTCAACCGGACCGGGCAGACCATACAGGGCAAAACCGTTCTCACTATACCGGTGTGTTGGATGTTCTAATTCCTCTGGAAGACTGACAATATCGATTGCTTCAAAAGGGCATTTTTTAATGCAAATACCGCACCCAACGCAAAGTTCCTCAGACACGAATGCTTTACCATCATCCCCAAGAATGACGGTCTCATCACCAGTTCTTACCCGAGGACAATAGATAATGCACTCTGTACCGCATTTCTTTGAATGGCAGCGGTCCTTATGGACAATAGCAATTCGCATAAATTATCAAAAAATTAATGGGCTGCTGAACTGAGCAGGATTGTCCAACTCATAAACCAGAGAGCAAAGGTCATAAATCCCTGATAGAACCAGTCCTTTCCGCCAATTTTTGAAGTATCCATACCAATGAGCATGAAGATGTGTCTTTGAAGTATAATACCAGCAAGCATGAGCATAAAAGCGAGCAGGCCATTGCTCTGGAGACCTCGAGCAGAGAGAGATCCCCCAATAATAAATGATAATATACCTGTAAAGATGCCGATAAGACATGCAATCAGCGTCCGCTTGATCCGCTCGATATGCCCTGCTTGTTTCTCAGCCCTAGTCAACTGTTTCTTTGTCAAAGGTGGCTGTTCTTCGTGTATCCCTTCGCTCATTCTATCCACCAGTTATCTTACTTTTTTGTGCGCAAGCCATATGTAATTTGGTTAATAGCTTCCTGAAGCACAAGAGAATTCAAACTTTTTCCCAAACGGCAAATAAAATTCATTATGCCGTTTTTTCTCATACTATTTAGAGAGGGTTATTAATAAGAGTGGCGCAAAGGGTGCAGGACATTCGTAACCGATTTTAAAAAAAATATTGGTCACTTTAGTTCAGAGTCTACGTTCCGATATATTTTGAAAGTATTTCCTGCCCAGCATAACCCCCAACAATACCTATTAAAAATCCTCCCCAGAAATCCTCTACAGAAATGAAGGATTGGACATTCGATTTTCGTCTGAATATGAGAACCATAACAATCCCTGTTAAAACACCGATGATAATATCGAGACCCAATAATAGAGAAGATAGAAACAATGAGGACGGATTACGGAGGATTGCTCCAACAATCCCCCCGATGATTCCACCCATGAAAATATACCCCGAGTGAGGATACACAATAATATCAGTTTTTACCTGTTGATTGTGCTCGACCTTTGGAGTACCAAGACCGTATCGAACTTCAAATGCTAGATGGTAGGTATCTGCTTTTACTTTGTCGAGGAAATGGCCACCTATTCGTATTGGCATCGTAATGGTGTAGGTCTCACTCGCTAAAATCTGAACAGCCGGCCAAGACATAATTTTTTTATTATCAAAGACGGTTTCTTCGGAATGGGACGGTATGAAAAAATTTTTGATTCTTTGCAGGAGAATCGAACCCAAAGAGCTTGGTTGATCAGATGATCCGAATGGAACCAACGCTTTACTAATTTTTTTGATGACAAAACCCGTAGGAACATCGTAAGTAATAGAAATTCCATCAATAGGTGAATTCAATGGATTTCTCACTTTAATATAGAGTAAAAATTCATCTCCAAGATGGATAATATCCGTTGATTTAGATACTGATAATTCAAGAAGGTCAGCCATAATAACGGTTAATTACTAAGGAGACATTAAAATCATTTTGCATTCGACATAAGGAAAAGGTTAATTGAAGTTTCTTAAAGACGTATTATATAGGAATTTTATTATTAAATTCAAGTAGAGTTACCATAGGTCGATAAGGTTCTGGATTAATAAAACATCCAGTTAATAAACTGGTATACCGATGGCGACTACGCAGGGAATGAACGGATTCGACGTGAAAGCGGTAGTATCAGAACTTAATGAAAAGCTTCCGCTCTGGGTAGACAAGATCTATCAGTTCGACACCCGGACACTTGGAATTCGTTTTAATGGAGAACAACACGCAAAGTATCAATTAATTATCGAAGCCGGAAGGAGAACACACCTTGTAAAAGAACTTCCAGAACCCCCAAAAAATCCTCCGCATTTTGCAATGCTGCTTCGCAAATATATCAGTGGCGGAAAAGTTCTCGCTATTCGGCAACATGGCCTAGAGCGTATCCTCATATTTACCATCGGAAAACATGACAGTAATTATAACCTTATTATTGAGCTCTTTGATGATGGGAACGTGATTTTAACCGACTGGCAAGATATAATTGTCCAGCCTCTCCACCGCCATCGATTTAAGGACCGTGACATTGTGTCCGGTGTTCCCTACGTCCTGAGCACTGAAGACCACACGAGTTCACTAGAAAATTTTACCGAATTTCTCCAGAAAGATAGCCGTGACGTTGTCCGAGCACTGGCCGTAGGTTGTATGTTGGGCGGAACATATGCCGAATTTGTCTGTCGAGATGCAAAGATCGATAAAATTACCCCAGCCCGAGATGCCAATCCAAGACCCATATATAGTGCTACAAGAGATCTCATTGAACGTGTATTGCACAATAGAGAGCCGATAATCTCAGCTAAAGGGTGTGATCCCATTAATATTGAAAATTCCACTGATGTAACTCAATTTCCTTCCTTTAATGCTGCACTTGAAGCTTATTATCCGATAACAAAAACTGAAATTGTCCAAAAAGCAAAAGCAAAGCTACCTAAAGAAGAGATTATTCGTCGCCACCAAGAAGAGGCATTAAAAAAATTTGATACAAAAATTTCAAAAAATGAGCGAATAGTAGCGGTGATTTATGAGAATTATCAGCTCGTCTCCAATGTGATTACAACACTTTCAAAGGAAAGTAAAAAAAGATCTTGGCAAGAAATCGCAAATATCCTAAAAACAAATCCCACGGGTATTGGAGAGAAAATCGTCGCAGTTTATCCTGATAAGCATGCGGTGGAACTCGATATTGGTGAGAGAGTCACAATTTATGTAAACGACGGTGTTGAACAGAACGCAAGTAGATACTACGATGAAATCAAAAAATACCGGCGCAAAAAAGAGGGCGCACTTTCAGCTATGACAAAACCAGTAGTTCGTAAAAAAGCAATGAAACACGACAGTATCCCTCTGAAAAAACGATGGTACCATAAGTTTCGATGGTTTATTACGACTGATGGCGTTGTAGTTCTTGGGGGACGAGATGCTTCACAGAATGAAGAATTGGTTAAGAAGTATATGGCGGGTGGCGATCTTTTCGTCCACGCAGATGTGCACGGTGCAAGTGTAGTGATTGTGAAAGGTAAGACCGAACGAATGGATGAAGTGGTACAATTTGCTGCTTCATACTCAGGAGCTTGGCGAAGCGGACATTTTTCTGCAGATGTGTATAGTGCCCTTCCAGAACAAGTCAGCAAAACCCCCGAGCATGGAGAATACGTGTCTAGAGGATCGTTCATTGTGCGGGGTGAGCGTACGTATTTCCATAATGTATCTCTTGCTATCACCATCGGGTTACAGCTGGATCCGCAAGCTTCTGTGATTGGGGGGCCACCGGTTTCAGTTCATAAACGGACAAAATTATATGTTGATTTGAAACCTGGACAGTTCGAACCCAATGATGTGGCAAAGAAAATTCTGCGTATTTTAAAAGAGAAATTACCCGAAGATGAATTTAAAGGGTTGAAAAGTGTCTTAAACACTGATGGTGTCGCAGCGTTTGTCCCACCTGGGGGGTCTGATATACTAGGGAGGAACAAGACATGAAGTCAGAGATCTGCGAAATCCGAGATAATTACGGTGAGATCCGGCTTTTCCCAGAAAGCATCGATGATCTCTGGCACCTCCAGCACCTAATCGCATCAGGTGATTTAGTCTTTGCAACAACACTGCGAAGTGTGGCCCAAGTTTCTGACAAGATTCGTCCAGAGAAAGTCGAAAAGCGGCCTGTACGACTAGGAATTCGTGTTGAGGGGGTGGAATTCTCTCAACATGGAGTACGCCTTCGTGTGAGTGGTGTTATCGAACATGGTGTGGATGTAGGAGCTCATCACACTTTCAATGTAGATATTGGACATGAAATATCAGTAATAAAAAAGTGGAAACCAATTGATTTTGAACGAATTGACCGGGCGGTCAAAGCATCAGTGTATGGTGTGATCCATATCTTGACAATTGAGGAAGGCGAAGCAGAACTCTTCCGTCTCCGACAATACGGGCCGGAAAGTGTGATTACAGTTACAATGGGAAGAGGTAAAGAGGGTGAGGTGAATACGCGGCAAACATTTTTTGAACAGGTGCTAGGATACCTTTCCGAAATTTCTGGTCCTATTATTATTGCTGGACCGGGGTTTGTGAAAGACGATTTCATAAAATTTTTTAAAAACCGAAGCAGTCCAATTGCCGAGCATTACCTTGTTGTTGAGACCCGACGGATCGGGCGAGGTGCAGTCCAAGATGTAATTGGGCAAGGTACACTAGAGAAACTCATCGACGACCTCCAACTCGGACGAGAGGTAAAACTTATGGAGGAGGTTTTGTTGCGTATATCACAGAATGGTGCAGTAGCATATGGGGAACAGGAAGTTTCCAATGCCATTGACTATGGTGCTACAGAACAGGTCCTCATTACCGACAAACATTTGCACGATATTAAAATGATGCAGATGGTTGAAAGGGCCGAGGGATTACGGGCAAAGATTATCGTGCTTTCAAGCAGCTTTGAACCAGGTGAACGATTGGAGGCACTCGGTGGAATTGCAGCTCTGTTGCGGTATAAAATAACAAAATAGTAGTTTTGGAAAAATTATGTTTCTGTTTTTTCTGGGCGCTTATAGTGCTCGACAAGAGTAATTTCTTTTATATCCGGTATAAATTCGAGCGCTTCATGAATTATCCGTCCACGCCAAAGGAGCCAACGGCGATCATACGTGATGCCCGGAGGAAGAGTAATAGTAACATTACCATCTTCAAAAACAACTTCCATATCTCTACCAGCATAGAGTTGAATTAGTCCCTTCGTTTTATCGAGAATTTCATCCACCATTTCTTCAATTTTATAATGATATGTAAGAGTCTGACCAGCTAAAGGTGCATTAAAATCAACGATAACCCGGCTCCCAATGACATCGACAACGATACCTTCCCCAATTTCTTCAACCTTGACCGTCGCTCCCCGTGTCGGTTTTTCTTTGAATTTACTTTTTGGAAATGATTGAATTCGTTTTGGGTCGCGTTCTCCAAACGCCTTGTCGGGTTTAACAGTTATATCATGCTCAGTACCAACATCTTTATCCACGAGATCCTCATCAAGCCCGAGAATCACATGTTTGCTTCCAACACGAATCGTAACTGGTCCATAGGTAGCATTTGGATTATGAATACCTGCAGAGGTTGCAGTCGCTTCATCGGTGGTATCAAAAATGCGCCCGTTTGTGCTGCCGGAATAGCTTAATTTGATAAAATCTCCTTCTTTTATCGGCATTTAACACCTGCCTGTATTAAGTCACAGCATGCATAGATAAACTTGTAGTATATTATGCTAGAAATCGAGCTGAAAGTCAAAGTCACATCACTAGGTCCTGTCAGACGGAGATTACTTGAACAATCAGCTGTATTTTTGGATAAAGTCAAAGAGCATGATATTTACTATAATGCCCCTCATCGTGATTTTGCAAAGACCGATGAAGCACTAAGAATCCGTTATAAAAATAGTAATAAGAGAGACGTAGTTTTTACCTACAAAGGACCCAAACAACCCAATCTGGAGCTCAAAGCCAGAGAGGAACTGAATATTCCGATCAATTCCGGAGACGTTTTTGAACTGATTCTCCAAAGATTAGGTTTTAGAAGTGTCGCCGAAGTCGATAAATTGCGGGAAAATTATCGATATCAAGATGCGATGGTCTCGCTTGATTCTGTCGAAAATCTCGGTACTTTTGTTGAAATTGAACTATCAAGCGACAACGAGATGGAGAATGCAATTGAACGGATAAATTGGATTGCAAAAGAGTTGGGTATTAAAGAAGAACCAATTCTAGCTTCCTATCTGGAGTTGCTCCTAGCTAAACAGTGAGAAGCTCAACTTTGATGTCTTTTGGTTCATTGCCGAAATGGAGCATTGCACAGTAACCCATCATCGCAGGGCCAGGGTTGATAATTTTGACCCCATCGAGTTCCGTTAATCCTCTCTGTTCGTGTATATGGGCACAACAAACGAGATCAAACGATTTTATATGACGTCGAATGCTCTTACTCCCGACGTGTTCTCCAGCAAGTTTATCAAGCACTCCATAGGGTGGTGCATGCGAGAGCAGTACATTGTGAACTGATTTTTCCATCTTTCCCAAAGTATTATGGAGTAAATCGTCAATCTGCTTATCTGTGAGCTCAAATGGTGTACCAAATGGTGTTGGATTTGATCCTCCAATCCCTGCTATTGTCATCGTTCCTAGATTTATCTGCGATCCGTGGAGACATATTGCATCAGATTGTTCGATGGTATCAATAATTTCTCGCGGATCACAATTACCCGGGACAACAAAACAGGGCACGTCGATGCGTGAAAGAACTTCATCGACAGAATCCACTGGTCCCATATTGGTGATATCCCCGGCAATAAAAACAGCTTCCGGTGAAAATTCTAGAAATGAATCTAATTGACCGAATTGACCGTGGAGATCTGCTAACAATAGCACATCTTTCATGGTATATCATTTGAAGGGCGTTTAAAAAACCTTATCTCAGGGTCATTCCAAGAACCCGTTAATTTACCCGAAAAAGCAAGTTTCCCCAATAGTTGCGCGGTCTTTGGTAAAAGTGATCGTGCTGGTGTCTCTGCAAGTGGCGTCCCGGGTAGAGGCATAAAACGGTGTGCATGGACCATACCATATTTTGTTACCCAAGAGATCAACTTTGTAGTCTCAATCTGTTCTTCATCGGTCTCGTCTGGAAATCCGAGAATAAAATCCACGATCGGTATAAGTTCGTAATCTCGACAGAGTTCCACAGCCGAGATAATATCCTCAACAGTATGTCCCCGCTTCAGGCGCTGCAAAATCGCATTGCTTCCCGACTGGGCACCAAAGTGGATTTTTGTATTTGCACAATATTTCTTCACAAGATTAACAGACGTTTCACAGATGAATTCTGGGCGAACCTCTGAGGGAAAAGTTCCAAAATAAATTTTATGTTTGAGATGCTGGAACAGATGCTCAATCTTATCAAATCTGGGATGAATTCCATCAGACCCGTATGCAAACGCATTCGGACTTACAAATCGTGAGTGTTCGTATCGATTGGCATATAATGCGATCGAATCGATGGACCGATGCCGCATACAGTGGCCAAAGATTTGCGGTGTTTGACAAAAACCACATGTGAATGGACATCCACGAGAGATCTCAACATATCCCTTCATCTGAGAAAAGGAAGGGTAAGCATCAAGTCTGACATTTGTGTCTGCAGGTATGTAAGAGTCTTTAGTTGCAACTCCTGGTACCGATACATCATTTCCCTTTTCGATCCGCTTAAGTAGAATTGGAAGAGTGTACTCTCCTTCACCAACAATGACGTAATCTACATAGTTAGCAACGTCCCAATACCGGGCAGTTGCATGTGGGCCGCCTACAATTGTAAGGGATTCAGAATTTTTAATCTCGTCACGAAATATCGGTTCATTAATTGAGTTGAGTGAATAACAGGTAACATCCCCAGTAGGTTCATCCACGGGATTTAGGATGATACCTGTTTGTTCGCATGCAGCATAGAGCGCAGCATAAGAGTTGCGTGCGGCATGGATCAGTCGCCAGTTGACTTTCATATAACTCGGAATAAGGTCATTTAATCAACAGAAGATTACAAAAAAGAAGCGGATTGGAATAGGTACTATCAGCCTCTTGTGCGATATGGGAGTAAACCATCGAAGACTTTGTAGGCATGACCATTATCCATTGAAACGGTCACTTCTACTCTATCGGTCTGCTTTGTTCCTTGTAGATCCACTTCATCTCCTTTTTTATTCCCAAGTGGTACTGTTTGAACTGTTCCATCAGCCCGTGTAAATTTCACATTAATTGTTGTTACATGGGCCATACCCATCCCACCATCGAAAGTGACAGCGATAATACCCGCATAATCCTTTGGATTAACAGTAACCGTCACACCCAAATTAGGTAGTAATACATCTGTTGGAGATGGAACCAGGCATCCGCCTGGTGGGCAAGTATCCGAACCCGATCCAGGTTGTGGTGTTACAGTACTCGTACTCGTAGAATTTTGCGTACCGCTACATCCGGCAAGAGCTACGGCAACGCAAATAAGGAGGATTAGAGGTATATTGGAGTGCATATCAAAAGATGTGAGTCAAAGTCATATGATAATTGCGCACGTAACAAATAAAATGAAAATCAATTATTTTGTAGCTCGCCATTATACTCCATTTCACCAGTTTCACCATTAACGGTTACATGGGTCCCATTTTTTAATTTGTGAAGTGGTACATCGATTCTGTCAATCATGGGAATAGATCCAATAATTGCACCCGTAGCTATAATCGGTTCTGCCTCCTGATTTACAATAGCTGCGGGGGCATGACCATTTCGGCTGAGTGCATAAAGAACATAAGAACCAACGGTCGATCCTTTCCCAAAAGGAAAAACAAAAACTTTGCCTGCAATATTTTGTCCGAAAAGCGGATGGCCTTTTTCAACAATATCCCCGGAATTCGGGTCGACACCAGAGAGAAATGAAATCGGTGCCGGACTTACAAGCAATTCACCACTACCAATCCCTCGACAAATCCCGCGACCCCTGATTATCAAAATAACACCTAATTTATGTTTGAAGATTGAGATATAAGATTCATATGGAAGAGAGCGCCGTAAATAACGCCACATCTCCAGATGATATCAAATTGAGAATCCATTTGAATGAACTAGAGGCGTCTGTGCTCGAAGCTAAGGTGCGGATAGAGGAACTCCAGAAGGAGAACACCCAACTTCGACGAGAGAATAGCCAGCTAAAAAGAATGCCACTCTTTGTGGCGGTAGTTGTTGATGTTCTTGATACAGGAGAGATTTATCTCCGTCAGCAGGGTAATAATCAAGAGTATCTGACACATGCAAGTGAGGATTTGCTTCCCTTCTTGAAACCCGGAGCAAAAGTGGCAGTAAATAATGCGCTCTCTATTGTAAAACTGATCGGAAATATCTTTGACTCAAGAGTAAGACTAATGGAACTTGAAGAATCTCCAGAGATCTCGTATAAAGACATAGGAGGGCTCGAAAACGAAATAAAAGAGGTTAGAGAAGCCGTCGAATATCCCTTGACAAAACCTGAGATCTTCAAACGTATTGGAGTTGAACCCCCGAAAGGCATTCTTCTGTATGGTGCACCTGGAACGGGGAAAACTCTGATCGCAAAAGCAGTTGCTCATGAGGCAAAGGCGACGTTTATTAGGATGTCTGGATCTGAGCTTGTCCACAAGTTCATTGGAGAGGGGGCCGGGCTTGTCCGCGAACTTTTTATGCTTGCGCGTGAACGTGCACCGGCAATTGTCTTTATTGATGAAATAGATGCAGTCGGGACTACGCGGACGAATGACGGAACTTCAGGAAGTGCTGAGGTTCAGCGTACTTTAATGCAGCTACTTGCAGAAATGGATGGGTTTGATAATCGAGGCGATGTTCGGATTATGGCAGCCACAAACCGTATCGACATGCTGGATCTAGCCATTTTGCGCCCCGGACGATTTGATAGGATTATCGAGATCCCGCTTCCAGATTTGGCTAGTAGGTTTGAGATTTTAAAAATCCACTCCGCAAAGATGCAGCTTTCAAATATTGACCTTAATGAGATTGCCCGCATGACAGAAAATTCAACCGGAGCCGAATTACAAGCTGTCTGTCGAGAAGCTGGTATGATGGCAGTTCGTCGTGACGCCGTAGCAATCGAGCGAAGTGATTTCATTGATGCCGTGCACAAGGTAAAGAGCGAAATGGGTACAGACAACCGAATGTATACATAACCATTCCATTAAGAAACAACACCTATTTTTTGCCATACCCATGAATGTTCTTTTAATCCAGAGGGAAGGCATCGATCTCCATCACACTCTTTTTGAGTCAGAGACAAGTAGACTCGCACTGCGGTTCTATCACCCAAAAAAGAAACCATGCGGTGTATATATTTCCGTTGCATCGTTAGGGAGTGCACTCTCTCTTGTGTCAGAACTACGGTGGTATATCCGTCGGTACATCCGTGAGGTGCTTTTTGAAGTCAGAACAGGTGTTTTCTGCACACATAGTCTAGCCCAAGACGTTTATTATGAGCGTGTGACTGTTCTTGTTCCTGATTGGCCATTCCGGAGGCTCTATGGGTTTCAGAACGGTCGTTTAATAAGTGCGGTTGTGATGACCCCAAAATCAACAATTGTAGAATACCATCAGGATATCATCGGTGTTGATACCATGCTGGAAATATGGTGTACTGAAGAAGAATTAGAAGAAACAGGTGTCGCAGAACCTGAGATAATTGAAGCTGACGATTCACCAGAAAATACGATAGGATAGTACAATAAAAAGTAAAAAATGTTCTTAAGCAAACATCGCGCCTTCAGATTCAATAAGCCGATGGCGATTGAAATCCAAGGCAACTTTTTCTATTGCTAAGAGGAAATCTTGGTGACTGATGGATGTTCGCTCCTTCCGTATCGCAAACATACCAGCCTCCATGCAAATAGCTTTGAGATCTGCGCCGTTCTTCCCTTCGGTAAGTGCTGCAATCTCGTCTAATTTCACACTATCATCCATGGTTAGATTTCGTGTATGAACCTTCAAAATAGATAATCGCCCTTTGACATCCGGAAGGGGAATCTCAATTATACGATCAAACCGGCCTGGACGAAGGAGTGCACGGTCAAGAATATCAATTCGATTCGTTGCACCGATAATTTTTACGTCGCCACGATTTTCAAATCCGTCCATTCCGGCAAGTAGCTGCATAAGAGTACGTTGGACTTCGCGATCCCCACTTGTATTTGCTTCTGTACGTGAGGCACCAACGGCATCTATCTCATCAATAAAAATGATAGTTGGTGCTCTCTTTTTCGCCAAATCGAAAAGCTCACGAACGAGTCGTGCCCCTTCACCAATATATTTCTGAACCAGCTCAGATCCGACCACGCGCATGAAGTGGGCATTTGTCTCGTGGGCAACTGCTTTCGCTAAAAGTGTCTTTCCCGTTCCTGGAGGTCCATGAAGTAGTACTCCTTTTGGCGGATCGATACCAATCCTTATAAAGAGATCAGGCCGTTTTAGTGGAAGCTCAACTGCTTCCTTGATCTCTGTAATCTGGTCTTCTAAACCACCAATATCAGTGTAGCTCTCCTGCGGGGAATCAACTACCTCCATACCATAAACCTGAGCATCAAAGCTCGTCGGCAAAAGTTCCACAATGGCCAGGGACTGCTGATTAAGCGTACATCTGACCCCGGGCTTAACATCGTCGGGATTTATATTCTGTGAACTTCGGACAAGAAACCGCGGTCCGGCACTACTTCTCACAATAACACGGTTTGTATCAATAACATCAGTGATGGTACCGATAATAAGTGGTGGACTCCGAAGTTGTTCGCTTTCGCTCTTAAGCTTTCTGACTTCACGCTCATATCGGATCTTCTGTGTTTCCATATATCGTTTATCCGCTTCGCTCTGCCGAACTTGCTCTCGAAGTTCCATATTTCTTGCTTCCAAATCAAGAATTCGTTTGCCAAGCTGCTCTTCTAGCTCGTGCTTGTCATTCTCGATATGGACCATTTGGTCTCGAAGCTGTTCAGACAGGGAACGGTATAGACGGTACAAATCTTCAGGATTTTGAGGATCCTGAGGTTGATGGAGAATATCTCCCATTGTGTAATCAATTAGATATTTAGGGAAAACAGGTTTAAAGTGTTTGTGAGATTATGCAGTGCGAAATGTGCGGGGAAACGATCCGCGGTATCCCTAAAACGGTCAGGGTTGAAGGAGCGGAGCTGCAAGTATGCAATAAATGTGAAAAATTTGGTACTGAAGTTCAACAACCAAAACGAACCGATATTATTCGTCCCGTTTCAGGGCCTAGCGCCTCGGTAAGACCTTCAGTTACCCCACCAATCCGCAGAAAAAAAGATCTTTTTGATTATATGGGGGGCGAGATTGTCGATGATTATAGCGAGAGAATTAAACAGGCACGACAGGAGAAAGGGCTCTCACAGAAAGACCTGGCCCTTCAAATGAAGGAACGTGAATTACTCATTAAAAAGATTGAAAAAGGTGAATTGATTCCCGAGGACAATGTCCGAAAGAAGTTAGAGAGAACACTTGGCATTCGATTGGTTGAAACTACAATTACTGAAGCAGAAAAGAAAGTTGCCAGCAAGCTCGCCCCAACATTGGGGGATTTAACCGTGATCAAGAAAAAAAAGATATAATAAATTATCTTGATACTAAAGAAAGTTATTGAAAATAGAATAGAGTAATTTTCATCATAATTTTAAATTATATAAACGAATATTTGTTCAAATCGTCTTTTGTCCATTCAATCCGTTTATTTTAAATAGAATTACCTGCATACAAAAAAACATGCAAGGTGAGTGTTTTTTCGCCGGTGAATGCTTTTATCTCCGCTAGCGAAGCACCCGACCAATGCACAAAACTTAATTCTGTAAAAATGTTGAATTCAAATAGCATTTGGTATCGCTATTTTAGTTATTTCTATCGTTAATTCTTTCCTGTAGTGCAAGAAGTGACTGCGCATGCAGGAGGGAGGATTTGTTATGAGAGGAAAAGGAATTCGTCTTGAACGTATCATGAACCGAAACACAAAAAAGACCGTCATAGTACCGATGGATCACGGAGTATCCAATGGTCCAATTGATGGGTTAATCGATTTAGGTCAAGCAGTAAACCTCGTTGCAGAAGGGGGGGCGAATGCTGTGATCGGACATATGGGGCTGGCACTTTATGGGCATCGCCAAAGTGGACGGGATGTGGGATTGATCCTTCATTTATCAGCAAGTACCGCAATTGGTCCCGATCCCAATGACAAAGTGCTTGTCAACTCAGTGACCAACGCCCTTAAAATGGGTGCTGATGCGGTGTCGATGCACATAAACATCGGTGCCGATTCTGAAGCACGAATGTTATCTGATCTCGGAACTATCGCTGTTGAATGTATGGAGTGGGGTATGCCACTTCTTGCTATGATGTACCCCCGTGGAAAGAAAATTAAGATTGAAAATGATGTTGATCAAGTAAAACTTGCAGCGAGGGTTGCGGCAGAACTTGGCGCCGATATTGTAAAGACAGTATACACTGGTGACCCCGATAGCTTTCGTGAAGTAACCAGAGGATGCCCAGTACCTGTTGTTGTTGCCGGAGGTTCAAAGACCGATGACCGTACAACCCTTGAACTGATAGAAGGGGCGATGGCCGGGGGCGCTGCAGGCATCTCGATTGGGAGAAATGCGTTCCAGCACAGGATGCCCGATCGGTTCGTCAGAGCGGCTGCTTGTATAGTACATGAGGGTAAAACTGTGGATGATGCAATGAAACTATTGAAGGTGTAAGAAATGATTGGAAAGGATATCAGAATTGAAAGAATTATGAATAGAAACACGGGCAGGTCGGTCATTGTACCAATGGACCACGGTTTTACATTGGGACAGATTGAAGGTCTGCTTGATATGACCAAAGTTATATCAGATGTAAGCGAGGGAGGCGCAAATGCAATTGTCCTCCATAAAGGGATGGTAAAAAGGGGACATCGAAGGAAGGGGCGGGATATTGGGTTGATCGTTCACCTCTCTGGTAGTACCTCACTTAACCCCGATCCAAACGATAAGGTAATCGTCTGTTCGGTTGAAGAGGCAATTTCACTAGGTGCTGATGCTGTCTCAATTCACATTAACCTTGGTGCACCAGAGGAATCAAAAATGCTCGAATCCGCCGGGAAAATTGTCAAAGACTGTAACCGTTGGGGCATGCCTTTACTTGTTATGATCTATCCCAGAGGAAAAGGGATTGATCCAAACTCACCTCAATCGGTAGGTCATTGTGTTCGAGTAGCAGAGGAACTGGGGGCAGATCTGATCAAAACAAACTATACAGGAGATCCCGTATCGTTCGGTAAGATCACAAAAGCATGTTCAGTTCCGGTTTTTATCGCAGGAGGCGAGAAATCTGGGGACCTTGAGACTCTGAAAATCATCAATGATTCAGTAAACGCCGGCGGTGCTGGGGTGTGTGTTGGTAGGAATGCATTCCAGCGTGATGACCCACGGGCATTTGTAAGAGCACTTTGCCAAGTGGTCCATGAAGGTATAGAACCTGAGAAAGCGTTGGGGAAGAAAAGATGAAACAATTCTGGGTAGACGTTCGACCCTGGAATAAGGAAATTGCGACAACGGCTATAGAAAACGGTGCAGACGCACTTATTGTTGAGAATGCTGCAAAAGTTCGCGAACTAGGTAGAGTGACGACAATCGCTCCAGATGGTGACCTCAGCATTGGAAAAGATATCGAGGAATATACTATTACTGATAAAAAAAGTGAGATCGAGGCTCTAAAATCAGCAGACCGTCGTTTTGTGATTGTAACAACGAGCGATTGGACTGTAATCCCTCTAGAAAATCTAGTAGCGCAGTCAGATCGGATTATTGCAAAGGTACATGATGCAAAGGAAGCAGAACTTGCCCTCCATATTCTAGAGAAAGGGGTTGCAGGTGTTTTACTTAAGACACAAACTCCTTCCGTCGTTAAAAAAGTGGCATCTCTAATCAAATTAACCGCTGGCGAGGTTAAGTTAATACCATTCACTGTCACGTCCATCAAACCAGTGGGTATGGGAGACCGAGTCTGCGTGGATACCTGTTCGATGCTTGGGGTCGGTGAAGGGATGCTTATGGGAAACACATCTTCGTCGATGTTGTTAGTGCATGCAGAGACACTAGAAAATCCGTACGTCGCTCCTCGCCCATTCCGAGTAAATGCTGGTGCGGTCCATGCATATATTATGCTTCCAGACGGTAAAACCGCTTATCTTTCCGACCTATCAATTGGAGGTCATGTACTTGTTGCTGATGTTAAGGGAACAACAAAAACTGCAGTGATTGGAAGGACTAAGATCGAACGTCGCCCTCTCCTCCTTGTCGAAGCGGAATCAAATGACGTAAAAGTGAGTTTAGTACTCCAAAACGCCGAAACTATCCGTCTTGTGAAAGAAGAGGGTGATGCCATCTCAGTTACTCGACTTGCAATTGGTGATCGAGTGCTTGGCTGCTCATTAGAAGGCGGGCGGCATTTTGGTATTGCCGTCAAAGAAACTATCACCGAGAAGTGATACTGTGAAAGTTGGCATAATTGGCGGTACGGGGAAGATGGGAAGGCTTTTTGCCAGGGTATTCGAACGAGCAGGATATGATGTGCTTATTTCCGGACGCTCAACACCTTTAACAAAGACAACCTTGGCAGAGCAATGCGAAATTGTCATTGTTTCAGTCCCGATCCATGAAACCGTAACTGTGATTAATGAAATCACTCCGCTTCTTACAAAAGATCAACTTCTCTGCGACCTTACTTCTCTCAAGGTAAAACCTATCGATGCGATGAAAAAATCGCGTGCGAAGATTATTGGATTGCACCCAATGTTTGGACCTACCGTAAAATCACTTCAACGCCAAACCATTATTGTCTGCCCAGAACGTTGCGATAATCAAACGCTCAATAACCTACTCACAATATTCCGTAATGAGGGGGCTCAATGCACAATGACTACTCCTGAGAAACATGACCGTGCAATGGCAGTTGTTCAGGGACTCACTCATTTTGTCACGCTCTGTATGGCAGAAACAATTCGGCGCCTTGGTATCGATATTGAACAGACAAAATCATTCACAAGCCCTGTGTATCAAATCGAGCTGGGACTTGTGGGAAGGCTGCTCTCGCAAGATGCTGACCTCTACGGCAGCATTCTTCAGGAGAACCCATTCGTATCCGATGTTCTCAAAGCTTGTAAAGGTTCCATCAACGACTTACAGGATATTATTGTTTCGGGAGATCCCCGAAAGTTCAATGAATTTTTTGAATTAAACACCCGACATTTCGGTGATTATTGTGCAGAAGGGTTGGCGACGACTGATGACCTGATTGAATATATGGTGAATCGATGACGACATTTGTTCTTGGTCCTGAAGGAACATTCTCCCATGAGCTTGCTCTTCGACTTGGAGTGAGTGAAATTGAGCTCATTCCCACCATCCATGGTATCTTCACCGCTGTTGCAAAGGGTGATGGTGATGGCATTGTCCCTATTGAGAACTCAGAAGCTGGAGGAGTCGGAGCAACTCTTGATGGCCTGTTGCAATATCCAGTCTATATTACGGCAGAAATGTATATGCCAATTCACCATCATCTTTCTGCAAAGGTGCCTGTTGAAAAGCTTGCTAAAATCTTTGTTCATACCCAGACACACGAGCAGTGTAGCGATCAGCTCGAGAAATTGGAAGTACCTATCATCCATACAAGTAGCAATGCGGCGAGTGCTGTTGAGATGCAGAAGGAATCGACAGCTGGTGCAGTTGTACCATCGTTTGCTGTGAAGCTTTACCACTTACCCATCATCATCGAGCATATTGAAAACAACAAGGATAACGTCACCCGGTTTGTGAGGATTTCCAGAAACCCGTATCCTAAAGATAACGCAGAAAAGTGTAGCGTTATTATCATTCCAAGTACCGATCGTGCTGGATTGCTTCACGATTTACTAGCGGTTTTTGCAGTGCGGCAAATTAACCTTACTCGCATTGAATCCCGTCCTTCAAAACGAGGCATTGGTCAATACATTTTCTTCATCGATTCTGAAAAGAAAGAAGGATTTTCTGATGCAATTCAGTTTTTAAAAACGATGACTGATATAAAAGAGCTGGGATGCTTTTCGAAAATTGAGGTACCTTAATGATTGTCACGGTGCCGTTAGCAAAAGATGTTGATTGGAAATTTACTGCACCTCCTTCGAAAAGTTATACTCATCGTGCGATGATTATTGCCGCACTTGCTAATGGCAGGTCCATTCTACAAAACCCACTATTCTCTGAGGATACTGATCTTACAAGGTTTGCACTAGAGGCACTCGGTGTCAAATTACAAGTAGATCCAAATCTTCTCCGAATCACAGGTTTAGATGGACATTTTTACTGTGGTCGTGAAAAAACCATTGATTTAAAAAATTCCGGAACAAGTTTGCGACTCCTTACATCACTTGCCTTACTCTGCGACCAACCTATAATCTTAACGGGAAATAAACGAATGCAGGAACGGCCTATCGGGCCTTTGGCAGCAGCTTTAAAGGTACTTGGCGGTAAAATCGATTTTTTGGAGACGGAGGGGTATCCTCCAATCCGTGTTCATGGCACTTTAAAAGGGGGCAAAACGATTATAGATGGAACTATTAGCAGTCAATTTATCTCATCTCTGCTCCTCGTTGGACCCTATGCTCAGCGGCAGATTAAACTTGATATTCCTAACCCACCAGTCTCAAGTTCTTATCTTGATGTTACAGTAGACATCATGCAAGCATTCGGTTCAAGAGTGTTTAGGGATGACCACAAATGGTTCCAAGTCAGCAATCGTAAGCAGTACCAAGCTCGAACCTATGACATTGAAGGTGACTTTTCATCAGCATCCTATTTCTTTGCAATTGCTGCGATATGTGGTGGTCGAGTAGAAGTGTCAAACCTCAATCCCAACTCAGTGCAAGGGGACAGGCAATTTCTCGATCTGCTTCAATCGATGGGGTGCACTGTAAATCAAACATATGATAACATTTCAGTTGAACGGACCGGTGAACTGAAGGGCATAGACTGTGATATGTCATCGTCACCTGATACTGTACAGACACTTTGCATAGTTGCAGCCATGGCATCAACACCGACAACTATCCGAGGGATAAGCCATTTAAAGTTCAAAGAGAGTGACCGTATCATAAGCACAGCTAAGCAATTGGAAAAACTTGGGGGAGACGTAAAGGTTGAGTCAGACTCAATCAGGATTCAACCTGTCAAACTACATGGCGGCACAATTAATCCATCTGATGATCATAGAACTGCAATGAGTTTTGCAGTTCTTGGACATGCTATTGGAGGGATAACAATCGAAAATGCAGAGTGCGTGAACAAGTCGTTTCCTGGCTTTTGGGGTGCGTTAGAAGGAGCGAAGTCGTGAAACGAATTATCTTTTGCGGTTTCAGAGGAACGGGAAAAACAGAGATTGGAAGAGTTGTTGCAGATCGTCTTCATGTTCCCTTCATTGATACTGATAACTTAATCGAACTTCAAACTGGACGCTCTATCCCAAGTATTTTTCATGAGGATGGTGAGGAGAGGTTCCGAGCCGTCGAGCGCAAGGTTATCACAACACTACCTACTCAAGACGTTGTTGTAAGTACTGGCGGGGGTGCCGTGATTGATCCTTCAAATATGGAGTATCTGCGTAAAGATGGCGTTCTCATTCTATTGATTGCAGACATTGATACTATCGAGCAGCGATTGCTGAAAAAACCTCGACCACCGCTAACTAACCTTCCGTTACATGAAGAGATTGCTGAGTTGATGGATCAACGCCGACAACAATACTATGCAGCTTCGGACTTCTGTATTGACACCAGCGAGACGAGTGTGGAGGTTGCTGCTGAAAAAGTGATTCGAATTCTTCAGGACGGTTCAATCACTTTTAAAACTCGGGAGACAGGAATGGCATTTTTTAAAACCGGACGCATTCCCGCACCTCAATTAAAAACCCTTGAGAGAATACTCTCCCAACCCATAACTGATCTTCAAACGCATCTTATGGGAGTTGCCGGTTATCCTTGTGCTCATAGCAAGAGTCCTTCCCTGTTTAATGCCCTCTTTACCATTTATGGATTAAACTATCACTACACCTGGTTCGAAAATCCAGAGATCAATGAGATTATGAAAATCGCCCGTTCGCTTGATGTCAAAGGTCTTTCTGTTACTATTCCCTTCAAACAGGATGTTATGAAATATATAGACGAAGTAGATGAACAAGCAGCCCAACAAATCGGTGCAGTCAACACGGTAGTCTTTGCATGCGGGTCAACTATTGGTTACAACACCGACTGGATTGGTGTTCGAAAACCTCTTGTTTCGCTAAAAGGTGCGACCGCAGTTTTATTAGGAGCTGGTGGGGTGGGAGCAGGAGCAGCCTATGCTATGACCGATCTTGGTATGAAATTGACAATTCTGAATCGAACTCCTGAAAATGCACAAGTTCTTGCGGAACGTTTTGGATGTAAATGGGGGGATTTCGAGGAACTTAAAAAAATCAACCCCGATCTGATAGTAAACGCAACACCCCTTGGCATGAAGCCTGATGATCATAGCCCGTTGCGAGATGATCAATTGAACAAAGAAATGACCGTCTTTGATCTTGTTTATACACCCCCAGACACACCACTTATTGAGCAAGCACGAAGGATAGGATGTAAAACGATCACTGGTACTGAGATGTTTATAGAACAAGCGCGAGAACAGTTTTATCTATTTTTCGGGATTGATGTAGCAGTTGAACGAGTACGAGAGTTGGTAAAATGAACGCTTTTGGCAAAAATTTCAGGGTCACATCTTTTGGAGAAAGTCACGGAAAGGCGCTTGGAGTTGTTATTGATGGATGCCCAGCGTTAATGGAGCTCGCTGAAAATGATATTCAACCACTATTAGATCGACGCCGACCTGGTAAAAGTACGCTTGAATCTACTCGGAAAGAGCATGATCGGGTCGAGATTTTATCTGGTATTTTCAATGGAAAGACTACAGGTACACCAATTGCAATGCTCGTACGCAACGAAGATGCCCATTCTGGAGATTACGAATCCCTTCGCGAAATCTTCCGTCCCGGACATGCAGATTTTACATACTTTGAAAAGTATGGTATCCACGATCACCGTGGTGGAGGGAGAAGCTCAGGACGAGAAACGGTGGCACGAGTTGCGGCAGGTGCGGTAGCGATGAAATACCTGAAACAAAAGGGTATTTCAATTCAAGGAAGAATCGTAGAAATTCACGGTAAAACAAACCAGAAAGAGATAGAGAATGAAATCCATATCGCTCAAAAAGCTGGAGATTCTGTTGGCGGGATCGCTGAGATCGTAGCGAGCGGCTGCCCAGTTGGATTAGGTGATCCAGTTTTCGGTAAATTGGATGCTTTGATTGCTGATGCAATGATGGGAATAGGTGCCGTAAAAGGGGTCGAAATTGGTGACGGGTTTGCTGTTGTGAGAAAGTTTGGAAGTGAGAACAACGATCCGATGACTAAAAAGGGATTTACCAGTAATCATGCAGGAGGCATTCTCGGGGGGATTTCAACAGGGCAACCAATAATTGTTCGTATCGCTGTCAAACCAACACCCTCAATTGAAAAAATTCAGCACACACGGGATATTCATGGTAATGAAATCGAAATCTCCATAAAAGGACGGCATGATCCTTGTATTGTTCCAAGAATTGTCCCTGTAGCTGAAGCAATGCTCGCTTTAGTGATTCTTGATCGCCTGCTGGAACAGAAACACTATCAATAATTTTCTTTACAAAAATAAATTTAAATTATCTGTATATTTTTTCTAGTTATTCACGCTTTTAGCTTGAGATAAGTCCCATAATTGTCTTTAGCTCACCTATTGAGAACTGACCTTCAGCAGTTGGTTTACCGATATGACAATACACGAATTCGGAGCCAATTAATGGGAGAATAATGCGTGCATATCGGTACTTACCCCCCATTATGCTCAAACAAATCGGTTTTTTTGCTGCGTGCGTGAAAAAAAACAATTCGATAATATCCTCATCACCACCAGGTGCAACAACAATCTTTGGGATATCTCCGTACATTCGAAGGTCGCGTTCTAATGTAAAAAGTTCAAAAAGTTGAGGCATCTCCTTAGTATGATATGATGCAATGATTGTCTTTCCCTGTTTTTTTATTGTATCAGCATGAGTTGAAAAACGCCTCTCTATATCAATATAATCGATATGAGATATAATCGATTTGATTATCTGAAACCACTCTTCGGTATTCCCCGAGAACTTTCCTCCCTCAACCGATGAACGGAGTGTTGCAATAAGGGGTAATTTGGTTCGTCTGCGAAACTCTTGGACAATCCCTTCGGGTTCTCCTTTCATCAAATCAAACCGAACTTCGATAAGATCAGCTCCAGCATCTGTGGCTGCCACGACGTCATTGGGATCCGTGAGGGACGCGACAATTCTCATTCTTGTTCTACCGTTGTCTTTAATTACCCAAAAATGTGCTTAAGTCTGATCAATACCAAAGCAACTAGATTAGGATAGAATTTAGATTACCCCCTTCCTCAAACTGAGGTAACCGTTTATTTCTTTAACACCGTATGTTGTTCACAACACATGGAAGACGTACCAGTAACTCATTATCTGGAGCATCTTGTCATTGCGATTATCAAATTCTTTCTTCTTACGATAGCTTTACCGCTTATCCCTGTTTTTATTTTCAACCTTTCTATTCCAGCGGTTCTGACATTAATGACAAGCACTTTTTTAATCGAATATGGGGCGGCTCCAATTGGGATCGGACTTGGACTCAGCCCGCTCTTTGTAATCTATGTCCTTATTTGCATTGCGACTGGAGTAATTCTCTTTCTTTTTGATATCTTTGATACGTTTGGTGAACACTCTGAAAAGGTTTCTAACTTTCTTAAAAAATCTAGTGAGCGAGCGAAAGAATCAAAGGTTCTTTCAAAGTATGGTATGTATGGGCTAATACCCTGCGTCATGATACTGGGATTTTACGTTTGTCCTCCCATCGTATGGGTTTTTGGCTGGCGCCGAGATTTTTCCATCTTAACGATAATGACGGGATACATCACGATTTCTATCATTACAGCACTTTTCTCTATGGGAATTATCGTTCTATTATTTCGGTAGTTGAATGCAAATGACGCAATTGCCCTTATATGACAAAAAAATTCGCATTCCAGAACTCCTTGCACCGGCAGGTTCCCCTGAAGCATTTCATGCAGCCATTGCAGCCGGAGCGGATGCAGTATATTTAAGTGGCAAAAAGTTTGGCGCCCGGCAATTTGCACAAAATTTTACTGAGAAAGAGATTGTCGATGCAGTTACCTTTGCGCATACACGAGGTGTTAAAGTGTATGTAACTGTAAATACCTTGGTTCATGATCGAGAACTTTCCCATATTGGGGAATATCTCCTTTGGCTTTACGAAATCGGGGTTGACGCTGTTCTTATCCAAGATATCGGGATCACAAAAATAGCTAAAGAAATTGTGCCTAATCTCCCCCTCCACGCCTCTACCCAGATGACAATCAATAATGTCGATGGGGTCAAGTGGGCTATTGAACAGGGTTTTTCCCGTGTAGTGCTCGCAAGAGAACTATCCATAGATGAGATTAAGACAATTGCAAATGAAACGAAGAATACAGAAATAGGACTTGAGATATTCGCACATGGAGCGCTCTGTTATTGTTACTCTGGACAGTGCCTGTTCTCTTCGTTGATTGGAGGGAGGAGCGGAAACCGAGGGATGTGCGCACAGCCCTGTAGAAAACCGTACACTTTCGTTTTCGGAGAATTAGATAAATACGGGCGTCCTTTTCAGGAGAGAGATATTCCAAATCCAGAACGCTATCTTCTTTCACCAAAAGACCTTTGCACGTATCCGAAGCTAAACAAGCTGATCCAATCACCCATTGTATCTCTAAAAATTGAAGGTCGAATGAAATCACCAGAATACGTTGCTATCGTGGTATCTACGTACCGACAGGCACTTGATACGATTGCTATTAACAACAAGTGGGTGCCAAGAGAAACTGAAATACAAAATCTTGCACTTGCATTTAATAGGGAGTTCACGTCAGGATATCTCTTCGGTGAGAGAGAACAAAAGTTAATGGGTAGAGATCAACCTGATAATCGAGGCCTTTTAATTGGACGGGTATCGGAATGCAACAAAGACAACAATGAGGTCATAATCGACACAACAATACCGATAATCCTCTCAACTGGGGACGGATTGCTCCTTCGCGACCCGAATCATATAAACGATGAGATCGGATTCTATCTGAATACCAAACCCCAAACCGATAAAAGAAATATTACATTCTCCATTCCACGTCCTGTTCGACGTGGAACGTATGTCTATCTGACATCAAGTACAGCACAAACAACTCGAGCACATCAAATTATTTCAACCTCCACATTTTCTTTACGAACGCCTATTCCTATTGATCTTTCTGTGCAAGTGACCGATACTGGCATTCCATTGTTAGAAGGTATCATTGAACCGAGAAACGGAAACCCTGTAAAAGTTACATATATCTCATCAGTTCAGTTATCAAATGCCAAGACGAGACCTCTAACAACGGAAATGTTTGAAGAACATCTCCGAAAAACCGGCGGAACTCCATTTACTATCCGAAAAGTTAAGATTGATTATTCAGGTGGCTTATTTGCACCAATCGCAGAACTAAATCGTATACGTCGAGAATTTCTTAAACAGGTTGAAGAAGCCCTCATTTCTGCTTCACGGCCTTCAATTGAATCTATACAACAAGCGGAGAAACGCTGGAAAACCCTGAAACATCAGTTAAGTACCCCTTTGCCAGTGCATTCAACCCATGAGAACAAAATCCTAAAACTGGCGATTTACACGGATTGCCTTGATAGTGTCAGAGCAGCTGCGGTAGCAGGATGCGATACGATCTATTTCGAACCTGATTTTACAAATAAGATGAGTTCAACTTACGGTGATACTGGTATTAGTTTAATCAAAAAGGAAATTACGTCGGCACTTGATATCTGTCATGATACAGGTATCACACTAGTTTGGAAATTACCTCGAATACTCGATACAAAAGAAATTAATAGCGTTTGCTCTTTAATTCAGTCACTGTATAAAAAAGGACCTAATTCCTGTATGGTGGAAAGTGTAGGATCTGCATGTGCAGTAAAACGATATGCTCCAGAAATTCACCTTGTCGGTTCTGTTGGACTAAATGTTTTCAACCATCGAACTGCACTGCAACTGTCTTCACAGTTCTCCAAGCTTGCAATTTCGCCAGAACTTTCTGGTTCTGAGATCCGAGATTTGATTAGTCTCGTAATTGCTAATGGATGTGATGTTAACCTTGAGATGATTGTTCAAGGTAGCTCTGAATTGATGATCTCTGAAGACAATCTTGTAGATTATTTACTCCACTGCAATACAGTTTCACGAAAGGAACTAGCAAATTCCAAGTTTATTGGATTACGCGATTCTACTGGACGGGTATTTCCCATTTATACTGATAGTAAATCCCGAACTCACATTTTTAATGCGATGGAAACCTGTCTTATTGACCATATATCCTACATTATGGAAATTGGAATTGGTTCAATAGCAATTGATGCTCGAGGTAGGACTGCAATGTATACTGATCAAATGGTTCGCATCTATCAAGAAGCAATCATCGCAGCTAAAAAAAATGACCGACATACACATAAACGTCTCATTCAGCTCAAGAATAATGTCAAAGAAATTGCTCGAGGCGGGATAACCACTGGACACTTTATCCGTGGATTAAAAGAAACCTAACAAAAAAGATGCCAATGAATTACCAAATCTTCATCATTTCTGAATATGAATGTCTGATCGATGGTCTAGGAGTTTTCTAAATGTCCAAACCTTTGATTCTCGTCAACCTTAAAACGTACAAAGAAGGGATGGGAAACCATGCTCATACTATTGCGACTGCAGCACAGACAGTCGCACAAGAAAGTGGCATTACTATTGGTATTGCACCATCTTATATTGACCTTCATCCAATTGCCCGGCACTTTATGATACCTGTTTATGCTCAGCATGTTGATGGTTCCGAACCAGGTGCCCATACAGGACAAATAACAGTCGAGGCAATTAAACTCGCTGGAGCCAATGGTTCACTCATAAACCATTCAGAACGCCGTCTTACACTCGCAGATATTGAGTCATCAATCAAGTCATTACAGACGCACAAACTTGTTGCGGTGGTCTGTACAAATAACGATATAACAAGTGCTGCAGCCGCGGCACTTACACCTGAGTACGTTGCGATAGAGCCACCTGAGTTAATCGGTAGCGGTGTCTCGGTTTCAAAAGCAAATCCAGATATTATCAAACGGTCAGTTACTGCAGTTCATACGGTCAATCCAAAGGTAAAAGTCCTAACAGGAGCAGGTATCCAATCTGGTGAGTGCGTAAAGATCGCCGTTGATCTCGGAACCGATGGAGTTCTCCTCGCTTCGAGTGTCGTAAAAGCGCAGGAGCCAATTAAAATTTTAAGAGATCTTGTCTCAAAATTTTGAAAAATTTTAGACAGAGAAATAAACTAGAATCTTTCTTGTTACTTTGGTATTAAAATTAGATTTTAGCTATTTCACTGAAAAAGAAATCTAACCTTCTTTATTGTTAAAAATTAGTTATTTGATGAGAGAAATTAGGTCGTGTTTCGTAATCACACCTTGAACAACACCGCCCTCAATAACCAGAACCGCATGGTTCTGTTGGAGAAGATCAATAACATTTTCTATGTTTATATCTGGAGGAACTGTAGGGAACCCAGGTTCAGTAAAATCACGGACATAAAATGACTGCGTTTTATGCAGACGTTGCTGTTCAATCGCTTTTACAATGACAGATTCTGAAATGCATCCTACGGGTACGCCATCTTCAACGACAGGAAGTTGAGATATGTTGTTTTTTTCAAATATTTCTAGAGCATTTGCAATTGAATCCGAAGGATGTATAGTAATGACTGGTGTGTGCATGATTTGTGAAGCGATAACACGTTTTTGCTCGGCATGGTTTAGCACATCGATTATTTTATTGAGACTACTGACTCGTGGGTCTACATTACCTGCTTCAATCCGTGCGACCATTGACTGGCTAATACCAGCACGTTTAGCAAGTTCCGTCTGTCTCATATCCAAGGATTCGCGCCGCTTCCGAATCTCATCGGGTGTTGGAATATGCATGTTCTTGTATTACTGATGGTGATAAAAGATAATGAATTTTATTCTTAATTTGCCAGTGTATAATCTAATGCTTTAGTAAACTAGTTATTCAAAAATTAATCAATCCTCAACGCAGAATCCTCCACAAATTCTATTAACCGACCTTGTCCATATTGATACAACAAATAATCCACGGCATTGTGTGGATTAGTGTTAATTCATGAGTGAAGGCCTCATAACGGATAATAACGATGATGAAAAATCATCTCGGTTTTCATCCTTTTCTAGAACTACGGTCTCAAAAAAATTTGTGTTTATTAATTCAAACTGCGCCTCTTTAATATTTGACTTGCACTGGCAAGGGGCAAGGCCGATCCTCACATGAATAATCGATCAAAGGATTCAAACTTTTCAGAGATAACCGACATAAAAAAACAAAAATCCAACTCAATTACATCCATTCTCCAAACATCAAAGTCAGCTATAATTGCTTCTCCACCACCGTTACCGTTCATAGAAACTACCAAAAAGAATGGTTTCAAAATCCATGGAAAAAAAGACCAAATGTTGCAGAAAGATGCAGTCTACGTTATAAAACGCAATGATATTTACCATGTTATCAGTGAGAATTACTATTACAAGACCGAGCCATATTACGCAATTCTCCGCCATGAACTCGAAGGAAAGAGTGTCGACCCAAGTAGTAGTAATGTTTTGGATGCCTACGTCATCCCCATCTGTTTAGAAAGAGTAGCTTGTGCTAAAATTCCCATTTGTGAATGGGGAATCTCGCAGGCGTATGTACCACTTCCAGCCATCCTCTACGGACTTAACTACTTTGCTACTACACTTGATTATTTTGTTGTCAATGACAATGAAAAAGCAAAGGATGCAATCAAACACATTACGAATAATGGGAAATATCCATTCTGTTATCAAAAATATCCAGATGGCGCCAAAATCTGTACGTGTATTTCTATCTTTGGAAAGACCATCGGTGAATGTAACATCGTTGCAGAATATGCACAGAAGATCTATGAAATCTTCAAAATACCTTTGGTAAAGATGGTCTTTGTTAAATTGGGAGACATCTATGCTTTATCGTCGCTGTCTCCGACACGATATGCACAACTTTCTGAAAGTGAACGCTCGTTGTTATCTGCCTATCTATCAAATCAGGAGTTCTTATGAGCCGCCTAGGTATTTTTGTGGATAGAAAGACCCTTTCAAATTCTGAACAATTAAATGCGCTTATCCACTGCCGTGACATCACCGAAGAGATAGGACATGACGTTGACTTTATTTTTCCAGTAGACATCGACAAGATCAAAAAGATGGATGCACTTTTTATTCGCGCCCGCACCGATCCAATGAATATTACGTATGTAGCATCACGAATGGCAAGTTTTCTCGGTATACCTGTCATTGATGACCCTAAATCAATCCAGATTTGCTCTGATAAGATCAACATGTATTCCCATCTTATGAGAGAAGGTGTATCTATCCCCAAAACGGTTTTTCTATCGAGAAATGATTTATCAGTCGAACGTGTGGCTCATTTATTTGATGAATTAGGAACACCACTTGTAATCAAAGAACCTTCTACGTCATTCTCTTTACGAGTGGAAAAGGTTCACGATGTTGCAGAATTTTTTAAAGTCGCTAGACGGTTTATCAAGATGTCAGATTGGGTTGTGGTGCAACAATTCATTGAAAGCAAATATGATTGGCGTGTAGGTGTCCTTGATGGAAAGCTGTTGTATGCATGTAAGTATACAATCCCATCCGTCACATTCAAAATCCAAGCGTCGGTGAATGGCCATATTGTTTATTGTGGGGTAGAAAGCATACCAGTTGAGAATATGCCCTCTCATGTAATTCAGCTGGGGATCGATGCAGCAAATGCAATCGGGGAAGGTTTGTACGGTGTTGACATTAAAAATAACAATGGGGATGCATATGTAATTGAAGTCAATGACAATCCTTCATTAGAAAGCGGTGAAGATACCTGCTATCCTGATGTCTATCATACAATCGTCTCACATCTTTTTGGATCGTGATTTTACAGGAATTTACGTAGTCAATAGTTAAGATCTGTCAAATCCATGACTGTCGGAACTGAACACGAGTATTCAATTAATGATCGAACATTCAAACCGTTACCGGTATCTGACCAAATCATCAAAAAGATAAGCGGAAGGATTGAAAGTGAGATCCTTTTTGGTGAAGTGAAATTAAGTAAGGAATTACAAAAAACGGTTATTGAAATAATTCCCCGCCAACCAGAAAACGACCTCATTGCCATTGAGAAGCAGATTTATCACGGTATTCAGAAGTTTTATTCGGTATTTCGCGACCAATATACCCTCCTTGGGTTGGGGATGCATCCAACGCTCACACTTGACCAAACACGTGTTTGGGATCATGATGACGGTGAATACTACGAAGTTTATAATCGTCTTTTCAATATTCAACAACACGGGTGGCTAAATATCCAAGCACTCCAAATCAATATATCCTACGTTAAAGATCGCGAGTTAATTAATCTGTATAACCGTATACGTTCTCTCATTCCTTTTCTCGTCGCTGTTACAGCTGCCTCTCCAGTCGTAGAAGGTAGATTGACCGGAAACGTTGATAACCGTCTTCTCTATTATCAAAAAAATCAGGACACAATTCCATTAATCTGCGACAGAATTATCCCTGATAAGATTCATGCAGTTTCCGATTACCGAACATTTCAAGAAAAAGTTTTTTCCCAATTAAAAAAACAAGAGGCAGATATTCTATGCGAAGAGTGGGTAAATTCTAGTGGTATCATTGTTCGGTTCTCTCGGCATTGTCTAGAGATCAAGGCCCTCGATGAACAGGAATGTGTTCACTCTGATATGGCAGTCTGTGCATTTACCCGATCGCTTGTCCGTTGCCGAACACTTCCTGTGCCGACAGATCGTGAAGTGCTCATTGACCTTCTCAATGAAGTTATTAAGGAAGGGACTTCCACAATACGGAATGATCTTGAACGGTTGTATTCAATTGCATGGGATCATGCGACTGATGACGAAAAAAAGTATCTTCCGGTCATTCAGAAACGGATTATTAATGGGAATCTTGCCGAATTAATACGAGATAGATTCGAAAATGACGGTGATATCTTCCCAATAATGGCAGATATGGCGCAATGCTTACGTCACAATCACTCGTATGGGTGTTGAACGATAATTAAATCAATAACACTCTTAATGATCGCTGACAAGATTTGTTCTATGAAATTGGGGGATTAATGACTTACAGACTCATAAAAGAGGCTGAAGGCTACGAATTGTTGAGAGATTATGGGGTTCCAGTACCCCAGGCATATGTAGCTAAATCTTTAACTGAAGCTATACAATCTGCAAATAATATTGGGTTTCCTGTCGTTCTCAAGGTTATTTCATCGCAAATTATTCACAAGACCGATGCTGGTGGAGTGGTCTTAAATATAAAAAACTCCCAAGAAACCGAGCAGGCCTATACTGAGATCTTGCATAACGTAACCGCCTTCGATTCGTCATCGAAAATTGATGGAGTATTGGTAGAACAGCAAATGCCACCAGGTCTCGAACTGATCATCGGTGGAAAAACCGATGCAACGTTTGGAAAGGTTATCACAGTAGGTCTTGGGGGCACGCTAGTGGAACTAATTAAGGATGTGACATTCAGAATTCTACCAATCGATAAAAACGATATAAAAGAGATGGTCCATGAACTCCATGGTTTCAGGTTGATTAAAGGTTTCCGTAAGGAATCTCCGAAAGATGAGGAAACATTAATCGCCACTATTGATGTCATCGCGCAACTATTTCTTTCCCGTTCAGAAGTTGCTGAGTTTGACATTAATCCATTTGTCTTATACGAAAAAGGGGGTTGTGCTGTTGATGCGCGTTTCTATATAAATGAGGATATAGGAGCCAAACAAATTCCTGAAATTAAAAGGGCATTACCTCCGCTGGCAGATATAAAATCTATTGCTGTTGTAGGTGCCTCGCTTGAGCCCAACAAGGTAGGATATGCTGTAATGCGGAATCTACTCACATTCTCTGGTAATTTATATCCTGTCAATCCGAAACATCCCATGATTCTTGGAAGAAAGGCATACCCCACACTTTTGTCAATACCTGGATCAATAGACATAGCAGTCGTAGTCGTTCCTTCCCAAATCGTCCCACAAATTGTCGAAGAAGCAGGACAGAAAAAGATCCCTCTTGTGATTATTATTTCCTCAGGATTTCGTGAGTCGGGTAATGAGGGAAAATTTCTCGAAGAACAAGTACTTTCTATCGCTCAACGTTACGGAATCCGTATAATGGGTCCCAACTGTCTTGGTCTTATGCTTCCTCTCCAAGGAATAAACACCACATTTGATCCCGTTTCACCTAAACCCGGTAAAATCGCATTTATATCTCAAAGCGGTGCAATGGTATCAACCATCGTTGATTGGAGTCTTCCAGAAGAGATCGGGTTTTCTGCTATCATTAGTGTCGGCAATCAAGCAGATCTTAGCTTTGAGGACTTTATCCAATACGCCGGATCTGATCCGAACACGAAGACAATTATTCTGTATATTGAACAGGTCCGAGATGGGAAACGGTTTTTGGAAATCGTACAGACAATTACTCAGAAAAAACCTATTGTTGCAATCAAGTCTGGATCTTCAAAAATTGGGCAAAAAGCTGCTTCTTCTCATACCGGATCACTTGCAGGAAGTAACGATGTATATATGGCTGCTTTCCGAAAGGCTGGGATTATCCCCGTTCAATCAATACGTGAGGCATTTCAAGCTGCTGAGCTTCTCGTATCGGAAGGGTATCCGAAAGGGATTAGAGCGGTTGTAATTACGAATGCAGGTGGTTTTGCAGTGCTCTCATCGGATTATGCTGAACGATTCGGTATTGAACTCATAGAATTTTCACCAGAACTTATTGCGGAACTTAATGCAATTTTACCTCCTGATTGGAGCCGAGAGAACCCGATTGATATGGTTGGAGATTCAAGTGCAGAACGGTATGCCCGCACCTTTGATGTAATGACTAAAAATCAAAATCTGTGGGATATTGCTTTTGTTATAGCCGTCCCCTCTTCCATATCAGATCCTATTCGTGTTGCAAATGAGCTCGTTCGGTTCTCAAAGCATACCCATAAGATGATTGTGGGTTGTTTGATTGGTGGAGATTCAATGAAAAGCCCAGTACGTATTCTTCGAGAAGCCCATATCCCAAATTTCCCTGATCTTGAGGATGCATTTAGAGCGGTAGGGAACATTTGCCGACATAAATGCACATGTGATATAATGGAAAAACGATAATTGAAATAAATTAAGAAATGGATGTTTTTCCTAAATCAGTTAAGGAGTAAATTATCCAATTCCCATGATAAACTCCTTCAATCAATCTGCTTTCTTTGAGAATCGTAATGTGATACGAGAGTTTGGAGTCGGCGATTTGCATAAAATGATTAATAACACAAACGCAAAGCGGTTGATCTTTAAGGAGATAGAGGATAGTGAGACGTAGAGGGTCAGAAAGGGCATGATATACTTTGCTTTTTTCTTCAAGATCCTTTTTCGCTGGAATACGTTTTGCAAGCGCTTTAAATCCCCCAACTCGGTTGAGTTCCATCCGCACAACTTCAGGAATTTCCCTATCTTCCTTTTTCATACGATTTAATTTTACACTGCAGCAAGAGATGTCACTTTGAAACATTTCAAATAAATATGAAATGCAAAGATATATAATCATACGTTTCGAATGATGTTTCAACAAAATTTGAAATGCTGTGGAGATAATGAATCAAGAAGATACGTCATGCTGTTCGTGCAACACAGATTTGGTACAACCTCTGTGTAATTGTAACGAACAGGTTAAACCGTCAACAGAGATCCGCACGACCACAAGCACAATCACATTCGCCAATAAGGTCGACCACTTCTTCGCCCGATGGGGGGTGAACCGGATGGGTCACAGGGTAGTTCCAGGTCTCTATCAGATTGGTACACCTATTCCTACCTCACCAGTCATTGTAACTGCGAACTATACACTCAGCTTCGATGCGGTTCGGTCAGTACTCGCGGGTATTAGTTGTTATATTCTTGTACTTGATACAAAAGGAATCAATGTCTGGTGTGCTGCGGGAAAAGGGACGTTTGGTACAGACGAACTTGTTCGAAGAATTGAGCTTACCAAGCTTACGTCTTTTATAGAACATCGAAGTCTTATTTTACCTCAGCTCGGTGCTCCGGGAATTTCCGCTCATGAAGTCCAACGAAAGTCCGGTTTTAGGGTAGAGTATGCCCCTATCCGTGCCCGAGACCTCCCTGAATATCTTTCAACTCATAAAACAACACCAGAGATGCGCCGAATTCAATTCTCATTTATGGATCGGCTTTTCGTAACACCAATCGAGGTTGTCCATATCGCACTTCCACTGGTTGTCGTTGCACTAATCCTCTATTTTCTTGTTGGAGGTCTCGGGGTGATCGCCGCAATTTCTGCAGTTCTCGCGGGAACGATACTCTTTCCGACACTGTTGCCGTTTATCCCGACACAGGATTTCAGTACGAAAGGGTTCATCTTGGGAGGGATTGTTGCATTTCCCATTGCTGTTTCCTTTGGATCTGATCACACACTACCTCTTTTGGAGAATATACTAGCTGCGCTAACCGCACTTCTTATTATGCCAGCCGTAACTGCGTACCTTGCTCTCAATTTCACGGGATCAACGACATTTACATCTAGAACAGGTGTAAAAAAAGAGATCTTCCAGTACGTGCCTTTCATGGCAATGATGGCTGGTTCTGGAATTGCACTTGCAATTTTGCTAGGACTGCTACGGTTTACTGGAGGGATCTGATGTTTAATTCCTATACAGAGAATACCCTTCGATATTATCCAGAACGGTGCATCAACTGTCGACGCTGCACTCAAGTCTGCCCCCACAGAGTTTTTGCCGAAGGTGAACACCATGCAGAACTTATCCAACCATCAAAATGTATGGAGTGCGGAGCTTGTGCTTTGAATTGCCCGGTACAGGCAATTGAGGTGCAGAGCGGTGTTGGTTGCGCTTGGGCGATGATAATCGCTGCACTGCGAGGGAAGGATATGGATAGTTGTTCTTGCGGTGGTGAAGTGGGATCCTGCTGTCAAGAGCAAAATGAACCTTCAACCTGCTGCGATGTGAAGTGAATGGAACATGCTATAAAACAACTCTCAATCATCGACCGTTACCTTACTGTCTGGATCTTCCTTGCCATGGCGATCGGTATCGCCACCGGGTTTTATTTCCCTGACGTACCGCTCGTAATCACTGGCCTCTCTGTCGGCACCACCTCAGTCCCGATTGCCCTCGGGCTCATCCTGATGATGTACTCCCCGCTCGCCAAAGTCCGATACGAAGAGCTCGGCAATGTCTTCCGTGACCCAAAGATCCTCGGTCTCTCCCTTTTCCTGATTTGGATCGTGGCACCGTTCCTCATGTTTGCCCTTGCTGTTCTCTTCCTCCGTGACCTGCCGGATTACTTGTACGGGCTGATCCTTGTGGGGATTGCCCCGTGCATTGCAATGGTGATCGTCTGGAACAACCTTGCCGGCGGAGACGGCGAGTTCTGCGCTGCCATGGTGGGGTTAAATTCCGTCTTCCAGGTCCTTTTTTACTCGCCGTACGCCTATTTCTTCATCACGCTCCTCCTGCCGGCGCTCAAGGTCGCCTCAGGGACTGTCGTAAACGTGACAATGGCAGAGATTGCGGTGAGCGTCTTTGTGTACCTGGGAATTCCGTTCATTGCCGGGGTTATCACCCGGTTCACCCTTCTCTCCATCAGGTCAAGGGAATGGTATGAACGGGAGTTCATCCCGAGAATTTCACCTGTAACCCTCGTTGCGCTGCTCTTCACCATCATTGTGATGTTCTCGCTTAAGGGTGAGTACATTGTCAATGTACCCCTCGACGTGGTCCGGGTGGCGATCCCGCTCGTCTGCTACTTCCTCATCATGTTCTTTGTCAGCTTCTACCTCGCGTACAGGTCAGGCATCAATTACCCTCGCTCGGCAAGCCTCTCGTTCATCGCCGCTTCCAATAACTTCGAACTCGCCATAGCGGTGGCAGTCGGGGTGTTCGGTATTGGTTCGGCAGTTGCATTTGCTACGGTTATCGGACCACTCGTGGAAGTACCTGTATTGATAAGTCTTGTGAACGTCGCTCTGTATTTCAAAGATCATTGGTATAAAGAGCGTGATTCGATCGGATGCGATTCTGAGTGATTGAGTAATGAGATTATGAGATGGGTTGATAACCAATTCAGTAATAAAGTCGTACTATTTGGTATATATCGATGGAACGAGAGAGAGGATTAATAGAAATATACATTGTTAACAACGTGTTACGATAACGTAATCCTTTAAAGAATAATTTTTTTCAATATTTGTCCATTTTTAAAGATTGTAATACCACCACCGCTTTGTGAGATCACAATACCAATGGCGTGGGTGACATTAGTGATAGCAGCAACAGAATTGTGTCGGGTACCCATACCCTTGGGTAGATTGACGCAACTGGTGTCAACTGTTATGTACCTTCCAGAAGCTTCCAAGAAACCGTCACCTCTGACAATAAAGGCACCGTCAAGTTGTGCGAATTCTTTGATGTTTTCTTTGATGTCAGGATTTGTCACCATTCGCAGCTCGGGAGGGTGCCCCTCAAATGCATTCAACATAATTTGACGTGATTTTGCAAGGATATTTTTTGAATCTCCGATCAAAAATGTTGTTCCGACGGACTTGCCTTCTCTCCCCTCAACTGATATTTCAGTACATATATGGAAGACTGCATCAAAGACATCCTCACAAATATCTGTTTCAGCAATGATTTGATCTTTCCAAGTGTCTGTACTTATCCTCACTTCTCCAGTGGGGCGACGTCTATCTGTGATATCATTACCAATACAGAGTACCTCTATTATATGCCCTTGTTCATCTCGGATTGCTTTGTTGATCCAAGCAATCCAGACACGATCACCATTTCTGCGGATATTCTCCATTACATTGATTGCGTACCCCTCTGCGTTGAACCCTAGATCGTTTGCCATCATTGAGAGGTCATGACCAGATCGGGTTTTTTGGGCAATAATGATACCGACAACATTCTTACCAATTACTTCCTCTGGAGTGAAATCAAAAAACTGCAGTGCATAAGTGTTAAAGAACGTAATAGTTCCTTGCGTATCAATTCTGATAATGATGCTCTGGGTATTCTGCATCATCTCCCGATACTTAGCCTCGCTTTCCTTCAGAGCGACAGTAAGCTTTTTTCGTTCCGAGATGTCTGTTACAACAAACGTTCCACCTTTTACTACATCTCGAGGATCAAGTGCCTGTATCCGTAATTGGCAGGGAACAACCACTCTATCAGAACGGACAAGGTCACATTCACATTGTCCCAACCCGATAATGTCTTTCTTAGTCTGCAAATCATGGATAACTTGCTCATATTCTTCGGAATTTTTGAAAAGGATCTTTATATCTTTTCCAACAATCTGATGCTCGTCATAACCAAGCATTGATGCAAAAGGATGATTTGCCCATTCAATAACATGATTTCGCATCTGGAAAATTCCAAGTGGTGTTGCAGAAAGGATTGCTGCTAATTGGTCGTTCTGAGCCTTGATTTCACGCTCGGCTTTTTTTCGGAGCATGGTTTGTTTTACCATCATAGCAAGATCCGTGAATTGCGATCGAGCATCTGCACTTTTTGGAATTGGAAGCTCGAAACCGTTGATAATTTCGGCAACAACTACTTTGTTTGGGCTATGTCGAGCAATAATGATAAAAGGTGTCGTATTTCCCTGTGATTTAAGATATTTCAAAAATTCGACACCATTCATATCAGCAACAAATTCAACACCGTTTACATCCGGCACTTGCTCGTAACAAACAACAACATCATAGGTCCGGTTCTTCATTTTTTCAAGTGCCTGTTTAGTGGAATGGGCAATATCGAGCCTTATCTCCCCGGATTTTTCAAGAATCGAACGGGCATGCGCCATCAGTTCTGAATTATCATCCACAAACAGCACAGCAATCATGGGATTATCTCTATCGTATCTCGACGGTATATTTCTTATATGAGGTGGAGATTCGTTCAATAAATAGTTGTTGAGAACAATCAAACAAAATTAAACGAGAACTAACGAAGATCCGACTGATTTGTTTATTTATCCACTAGTCATCATTATCCTTTTCATAATCTTTTGTTGGTAGAAATTGATCCGTATTTTTTTGATAAATCCACCAACCAAGACCAATGAGAAGCGGTATACCTATGGGTATAGTAAACCCCGCTGGTCCTGCAAAGAAGATTCCATACTGCTCTATACAGCTGATACCGAAAAGGATACCAGAAAGGATTGTTAGGAGTGGAGCATAGGGGCCTATACTGAATTCGGAATCGATATAACACCAATAAAATGTGAGTAGAATGGCGGTAGTAAGAATAATTGCACCTCCACACCACAATAGAAGGGCAGTTCCACTTCGACCAGCCATTATTCCAGACAGGACATACTCTAAGTCTCTGGTGATGGGAATTAAACTAATACCGAGATATGTGCGTTGATACCGAAATAATACCCATTGAACACCGGTACCTAGCCAATCTCCGACAACATAAATGTTAATTGGTAAAGCTAAAGTGAGTACCTGCAGCAAAAGAGAGATTTTTGGATTTTTTAAGATTGTCTCATCTGTAAAATTATTTAATGTACCAGCCATTTTTTATTACCATAAAAAAATAATGTTCCACTGAATATAGGGACAATTCAAATAACAACAAACTTATTTTTTACTCTTTCGTGATTGGTGAACGATTGCGAGCTGGTACATCCAATCCATAAGCGGGTGGCATTCTTCAACGATACACTCAAGATCGCAACCGATACACGGGATTAGCTCATCACCGGAGAGAAGAAAATTCGGATCGACCAATCTTTTCTTTGCTCGTAGAAGATACGTTTTTATGCCGTCTTTTTTGTATTCAATTCGTTCAATAAGCCCGTTCTCTTCTAACTTTTTAACAATCCTCGAACATTTCCTGCTATCAACACCCAATTCTTTCCAAAGTTCATTTTGGAGTACCCCCTCCGGTTTAGACTGGATTAGATTCAGTGCCTCGTCTTCAGATTCTGCCATAGACTCCTCAGATGAGTGGGGCTATTGTTAAAATATTATTTCCTCTGATGACAACGGTACCAAGACTTCTACCTCTCTGGTTGTCAACGAATTCGATGGTCTCATCCATGTGGATATTTAAATATTCATCAACAGCGACGAGTCGCCCTTGCAGTTTGCGTCTCTCGTCTTTAATTTCAACAGTGATTTTCGAATCCAGTAGCGCAAAAACCTTTTTTATTGGCAAAACAATTCCGTTAACCATCTGCCCTACATTGGGATGCTAAATAATTAAAGTTTGCCACATTTATCTTTTGACTATACGCAAAGAAGTTGTTTATTCCTTTAGCATTGAAAAATTATATAGCAAAAATTGAGATTTTATACTTTTTTGATTCGACCCGCATAAATTAATGAAAAATTATTCTGGGAGGGGTTCCCACCGTTTCCTTAGCTCTTTTTCAACTGCCGGTAATGTGGTATACTCCATCTCATCTAGAGAGAGACGGTGTGGTTCGAACGGTCCCTGAGCTCGGATAACATCCGCAAGCTCATTGCACCGGGCACGGACCCGATCAAAACCTGGATCATCAAACATGTCAACTGGCCCGATCAATTGTCCATTGCAGACTTGGAAACCGAAGCACATCACACGGGGCGGTCCATCAAATCTCGTACAATTGGAATCACAAAGTCCAACTGGCATCAACGGTCCATGGTGAGACCCTCGCATCCACCCAGCAACGAGGACCGGAATACAAAATGGATCAATTACTTCGCCAACAGCGGGGAATCCACTTTGGGATCTAACAATCATAACCGGATCATCTTTACCCACGTATCTTCCTGCCAGCATATTGAGTCGCTGAGTGCTCGTTGATGCTCCTATAGTGCCGTCCTTTTTAAAGACATGTTTGATCACGTAACGGGATGGCGCACCAATGTACGCAAGTAAATTGTAACTTTCCTCTGGTGTTTTGAACATTATTCTTCGCTTTTCAATCAAGTCATGGACTTCGAATACAAAACCACTGTGCATTGACGGGTCAATAACAAGTCCTGGTGTGTTGAATGGGTCGGCAAAGATCTTATAGAGATAGAAATTCCAGGCACCCGGTTCAGTTTTGTCGGCCATAAAGATGAGGACCGGATCGCTTCCCCGTTCCTCAAACTCCATTTCAGCAACTCCAGGTCCCATCCCTTTTACGTTTCCAGAGAAAGCATCAGAGAGGATATCCTGACCAGCACCGTAGAGCTTCATACTCTTTGCAATTGCAGCACATTCAATGAACACGTCCCAAGCTAATTTGTGCACTTTCTCATTGTCCACACCATGTTTGTGTGTCATGATCAACTCAAGGTCGTCACCACAGTGGGTAACGAATGAGTCGATCAACAGTTTACCCTCTTGAGATTTGAGCATCTGTGCAGCTTTCTCAAGAAGTTTGGGGTGTGTACGTGAGTGCCCGGGAAAACTTCCCACATCAGCTTTAATGATGGAAACAGTAGTCTTTGGCATGAAAAATCACTCAATAGTAGGTATTGCTAACACTATAAAATACGTGATGATTTAAAATGAGGGAGCAATAAAAAAAGTTAGATCTTATTTCTCTTTGTTCTCTTTTGATTGTATTTTGAATGTCAATTCAAGCACACCGTTTCTATACGATGTCTGCATTGAGTTCTCATCTACCGAAGGAATCTCAGTGGACATGTGATAATTCTGAGACCTTCCCTCAGATTCAATCGAAAGTGTACTACCTTTCAAATCGACATGAATTTTCTCTTTTTCCGAACCAGGAAGCTCTGCGATAACCTTTATCTCGTCACCGATATGGTGCACTTCTGGCACTGGTTCGTTGAGATCGCGAGGTTGAATAACATGGGAGGACGATTGTTCGTCTTGTGGTAGACCGCCATTTTGAACGATAAGCCTATACCCCATAACATTTGGCGGCATTCCTCCTATTGGTATTTCCCGAGTCATCTCCGCAAACATCCGGGCCATCATTTTTTCCATTTGTCCAAATACGTCATCTGGATCTTCTTTCATACACCATCACCTCTGTTGAATTACTTTTTCGTAATTTTCGACTCCATTGATTCAGTTTGTTTCTTTATTTCTGTGAAATCCTTCTTGCGCAAGAACGTTTGACTGCGAAGTTCATCAATCACTTTAGTATCAATCTTGCCACCAGCAAGCTCAGCACGTTTTATCATAGACGCAGCATGTTCGAGAATGGTACGTTGTTCTTGATTGTAGAGCATCTCCCATGCCTGCCTCTCCGATTTCTCAATTGCGTCGCGATCGAGTGATGCTTTGATTTTACTCATTGCATTTTCGAAGTGTTTTTTAGTTATCATCACATTCTTGATCGCGTCAATCCGCTCGTGTTCATTTTTATCTCCCATTGCAAGGATGAATTCACGCATTGCACTCATTTTTGCCTCACGAACAAGCGCTTCGATGTCAGCACCAACGTAACCTTCGGTATGTTTTACAAGTTCATCGATATCGATATCCTTTGCAAGGATCTCACTCGCCTCACCTAAATATACTTCAAAGATCTTCTTGCGGCTGTCCTCATCGGGAGCTGGAACGTAAATATGACGTTCAAGACGTCCCGGGCGGAGAAGTGCATCATCCAGCATATCAGGGCGGTTTGTCGCTGCAAGAACAGTGACATTCTTGAGTTCCTCCATACCGTCAAGTTCAGTAAGGATTTGGGACACTACGCTCTCGGTTACATGCGATGACCCCATATAGGTTCCACGCTTGGGTACCAGTGCATCAACCTCATCAAAGAATATGATAGCCGGTGATGCTTGTCGTGCCTTGCGGAAAATCTCGCGAACCCCTTTCTCTGATTCTCCAACCCATTTGGAGAGTAATTCAGGACCCTTGATTGCAATGAAGTTGCTTTCGCTCTCATTTGCAACCGCTTTTGCTAGAAGAGTTTTGCCCGTTCCGGGTGGACCAAATATCAAGATACCTTTTGGGGGTTTTGTCCGAAGTTTCTCAAAAACATCTGGGTACTTTAAAGGCCATTCAACCGCTTCGCGAAGCTCCTGTTTTACATCCTCTAACCCACCTACTTGTTTCCAAGTGACATCTGGAACCTCAACGAGAACCTCTCTCATTGCTGAAGGTTCAACATGCTTTCGTGCCTCATCAAAGTCTTCTCGGTTTACTTTAAGCTGGTCAAGAACTTCTGATGGAATATCTTCCTCTAATTTTATCTGAGGTAAAACTTTACGTAACGCATGCATCGCTGCTTCTTTCACAAGCAGTGCAATGTCAGCACCAACAAACCCGTGTGTTGTATTTGCAAACTCTTCTATCTTCACGTCATCAGCAAGGGGAACACCACGTGAATGCACTTGGAAGATTTCAAGCCTACCCTTTTTATCAGGAATTCCAATCTCAATTTCTCGGTCAAATCGTCCACCGCGGCGTAAGGCTGGATCGATTGAATCCGGAAGGTTTGTCGCTGCAATTACAATGACTTGCCCTCGGCCTTTTAGCCCATCCATGAGTGAGAGGAGCTGGGCAACAACGCGTCGTTCGACTTCCCCCTGTACTTCTGCACGTTTTGGTGCGATAGCATCAATTTCGTCAATAAATATGATTGATGGGGCATTCTGTTCAGCTTCCTCAAACTTTTCGCGTAATCCCTTCTCACTCTCACCATAGTATTTGCTCATAATCTCGGGACCGGAGAGAGCTATAAAATGGGCGTCTACTTCATTCGCAACCGCTTTTGCAATTAGTGTCTTACCTGTTCCAGGGGGCCCATACAGTAGCACACCTTTTGGTGGTTGGATACCCAGCCGTTCGAAGATTTCGGGATGACGTAGTGGAAGCTCTATCATTTCACGGACAAGCTGAAGCTCTCGCCCAAGTCCGCCGATATCTTCGTAATGGACATCTGAGACTTCTTTTTTGCCCTCTTCAGGTTTGTATGGTTCTTCTTTGAGCTCAATGTCAGTTTCATCTGTAACTATTGCAATTCCCTTTGGAACCACCTTAGCGATTACAAGTGTAATTGTATTGCCTATAACATCGATTCGCTGAGTCTGACCCTCATAAACCGCACGGCCCCGTAGGAGCCTTGACAGGTATTGTTCACCCCCAACAAGCCGGATCGGTTGCGTCGGTTGGATCACTACCCGTTTTGCATATACAGCTTCGGATTTGCGAATCTTCACCTTCTCACCGATTCCAGTACCAACGTTACTTCGAATATTACCGTCAATCCGCAAGATCGCTCCGCCAGTATCCGTCGCAAAACCTGGCCAAACTATCGCAGCGGCTTTCCGTTTTCCGTGTATTTCTAGTATATCACCGGAAACGAGCCCCAGTTTCTTCATCACTTCGACGCTAATTCGCGCAATACCGCGATCTGCATCTTCGTGAGCGGCCTCCTTCACCGTAACTTCTATGAAATCTTTCTCGGTCATCGTAAATCTCCTTGGATCCTCAAGATTTACCATAAGTTAGCGTGTAATAGTATATAAATATTGTGTGGAAACTACACCTCGGTGTTTGGGGGAATTTAGACTGGTTTTATCCAACGATGCAATTTTTAAACGACTTTGGAACTTGCACAAAAAATTTTTCCTTATCCCAACTCAACTTTACTTGATCAATAAACAACTAAAATTTAGTCTGGATTCGAAAAAACAAGCCTTTATCTCCTTTTTACCGTAACGTGTACGGTATGAGTATTGTCACGGATGCCAAGCGAGGCATCGTCACAGATGAAATGAAAATTGTCGCCGCTGAGGAAGGTGTCACTGAAGACTTTGTTCGACGCGGAGTTGCGGAAGGTCACATTGTAATTCCCGTCTCTCCGTATAGAGATGTTAAAATTTGTGGCATCGGCGAGGGATTGAGAACGAAAGTGAACGCTTCCATTGGTACTTCGACTGATATATCTGACATTGACATGGAAATCGAAAAAGCACGACAAGCTGAGATCGCCGGTACTGACACTCTTATGGAACTCTCAACCGGGGGGGACTTTCTAGACATACGCAAGCGGATAATTGCGAGTACGAACCTATCGGTTGGGAGTGTACCACTCTACCAAGCATTCATAGAAGCGGCAATAAAAGACGGTGCTGTCGTTAATATGAAGGAGGATGATCTCTTCCGAATAACCGCAGAACAAGCAAAACTTGGTACGAACTTCATGGCTATTCATACCGGTATTAATTGGGAAACCGTCAAACGACTTCGAAACCAAGGTAGGCATGGTGGCCTAGTTTCCCGTGGCGGTGCATTCATGACAGCATGGATGCTCCACAATGAGAAAGAAAACCCTCTCTATTCTGAGTTTGACTATCTTATCGAAATTATGAAGGAACATGAAGTCACACTGTCGATGGGCAATGGGATGAGAGCAGGTGCAATCCATGACGCAACAGATCGTGCTCAGATCCAGGAATTGATTATTAATGCAGAACTTGCCGATAAAGCCACTAAACAGGATGTACAGGTTATTGTTGAAGGACCAGGTCACGTCCCGATTGATGAGATTGCAGCGAACGTAACTCTCATGAAACGTGTAACAAACAACAAGCCATTCTATATGTTAGGACCTATTGTCACTGATATCGCACCGGGTTATGACGATCGTGTTGCTGCTATCGGTGCAGCTATTTCATCATCGTGTGGTGCCGATTTTATCTGCTACGTGACACCCGCAGAACACCTTGCACTACCGACACCAGAAGAAGTGTTTGAGGGCGTTATAAGCTCCCGCATTGCTGCTCATGTTGGTGACATGATCAAACTCAAAAAACGCGACGCGGATCTCGAGATGGGCCACGCTCGCCGTGAACTTGATTGGGAACGTCAGTTTAACGTAGCAATGAATCCAAAAAGGGCTCGAGCGATCCGGGACGAACGAATGCCAGCAGATACAGACGGGTGCACTATGTGCGGTGATTACTGCGCATTAAAAATCGTTAATCGGTACTTTAAATTCTAATTAATTTTTTTTAGAGACCACAATTTTGTAAACCTATTTTGAAGAAAATAACATATAGTCAAAATTATTGCACGATCCTGCCAATAACATACAAGCATCCAAGGTTCAATACGCTCAAATAACCTCTGTACAAACATTGACTGAACGGTGATTTTATTCAGATAAATTTCGGCGGATTCATTCCGTTATCAACAGTTGATTGGCCAGGGAGATCGGTATGCACGGTTTTTATGCGCGGATGTCCGGTTCGTTGTGCCTATTGTCAAAATAATGCGATACTTTCTGGAAGAGATCTTCGTGATATCAATGAAATCATCGAAATGATCAAAGGTTCACGTATGGTGGTTAGTGGTGTCATTTTTTCCGGTGGTGAACCAACAATGCAGAAAGATGCATTGCTTGAACTTTCAAAAGCCTCAAAAGATTTGGGACTTCTTGTGGGTGTTCAAACAAATGGCATATATCCCGACACACTTGATGCATTGATCAAAGGACATCTCGTAGATCGTATTGCTCTCGACATTAAGGCCCGATGGGCACGGTATAATAATCTTCTTGGCGGAAATTATGTAAAAAATGTCCAAAAGTCGCTTTCTTTTTGCAAAGAAGCTCATGAAAAAGGAATTCTTCCGGAATTCCAAGTTGTAATTACGCTATTTCGAGGGTATGAAGACGAGGTTCCCTATATTGCTGCGGATGCAGGAGATGTCGATTTGGTACTCCAACAAGGAGTAACTGGAGAAGTGAAACCGCTTGGAGAGGATAACCTCAAAATTATCGCTAATGAATTAGAGAGATCAGTCAAGATACGAACCCGTGAAGGGGGTGAGATAGTCTATGAAGGTGATCGGAGTCGTCGGGCTTCCCGCAAGCGGTAAAGGGGAATTTGCCAAAATTGCTGCACGACGTGGTATTCCTATTGTAATTATGGGTGATGTGATTCGTGCAGCAGTAAAAGATGCCGGTATGACACAAACTGATCTGAATATGGGAGCGATGGCAAACAAACTGCGGGAGAATTATGGCATGGATGCAATCGCCGATCTCTGCATTCCAAAAATCGAAACCTTCTCATCACCACTCATTCTTGTCGATGGTATCCGAGGCGACGCCGAAGTAAAACTATTTCGAAAGCATTTTCCTGGTTTTATTCTCATCGCTATCGATACCTCATTTGCAACCCGCCTCTCCCGCCTTGCGGCAAGAGGGAGATCGGATGATACAACAACTGAACTCTCGCTCCGTACCCGCGATGATCGCGAACTGAGCTGGGGATTGGGTGCTGCACTCGAACAGGTAGACTATCGAATTAGCAATGATGGAGATCTTTTGAAATTTACTCGTCAGGTAAATGATCTATTGCAAGAACTGGAGAGTACTTCATGAACCTTCTACCATACTTCTCTTCTTCCGCTAAGGTTTGGGATGATATCGAATGGGTAAAAGGGATTGAAGATTGCGGGTACGTTGGTTGGGAAATTGTCGCAGATGGAAACTATCGTCTTGACAGTAAAAAAAACTTTACAGCAATATCTGACGTAATTGCCAGCACAAAACTTGGTGTAACAGTCCACGCCCCATATGCCGATTTGAACCTTGCAACACTAAATGACCCCATCTACAGAGAATCAATACGACAGATTTGTATATGTATTGAAAATGCTGCAGATCTTACAGACCGTATAACATTCCACCCTGGATATCTTTCTCCTGTTGGAAAACTCGTACCTAAAAAGATTTGGGAACTTCAGAAATCAGCTCTTGTTCAAATCGGAAAAGTGGCAACAGAGCATTCAGTACTTGCATGTCTTGAAAATATGATTGGTGTCAAAGAATTTCTGTGTCGTTTCCCTAGAGAACTCATCGGAATGACAGAAGGAATTGAAGGGATAGGAATGACCTTTGACTTCGGTCACGCGAATACGGTCGGTAAAGTAAACGAATTCCTTAAGGAAGTTAAACGGGCTAATCATATTCACATACATGATAATCATGGTGTTTCCGATGAGCACCTTGCACTGGGTGATGGAACCGTACAATGGGAGATTGTTGGGAAAACTATTGCGAATAATTATAAAGGAATAGTTGTGATTGAGGGGAGATCAATTGAGGAGGCAAAACTGAGCCTTGGCCGATTTAAGGGATGGTTTACATGAGCGGTGAGACACTCCATGTGTATTTCCTCGGAACTGCCGGGGCTCTCCCAACACCACAACGAAATCCAACATGTATTATGGTAAGGAGAGGATCGGATACAATGCTCTTTGACTGTGGTGAAGGGGCACAACAACAGATGATGCGAGCACGGACTGGGTTTACTGTTGAAGCCATCTTTATAACCCATTGGCATGCCGATCACTTCCTTGGAATATTCGGTCTCGTTCAAACACTTTCATTTAATGGAAGAACAGCACCCCTTACTATATATGGTCCAGAATGGGTTCACGATTGCGTTCGAACAATACGGCATGTTGGAAAATTTAACCTGAGTTTCCCTATTGAATCTGTAGAACTTTCAGATAGTTCTTGGGTCAGGTTTGAGGGCTATACTGTCACAGCGTTTGCAGCAAACCATGGGCTCCCCGCACTAGGTTATGTTATTGAAGAAGACAAACGACCTGGAAGGTTCGATCGTGATCGGGCAATAGAACTTGGCATCCCAGCAGGCCCATTATTTGGTAAACTTCAACGTGGTCAAACAATCACTATGGAAAAAGAAGGTAAAATGCACGTTGTGCAATCAACAGATGTTATGGGTGAACCACGCCCTGGACGTAAGATTGTATACACTGGCGACACACGACCAATACCTGAACGGTTGGCCATCGTAGGAAAAGATGTTGACCTGCTTATCCATGATGCAACATACGACGATACTGAGGAAATAAGAGCGACTGAGTTCTTCCACACAACAGCTGGACAGGCTGGAGAAGCAGCCGCTGCATTGGATGCCAAGACCCTTGCACTTGTCCATATCAGTTCGCGGTATACCGATGCACAGCAACATATCGCTGATGCACAGAAAAAATATTCGGGCAAGATTATCGTGCCTGATGATCTTGATATGATCGATATTCCATTCAGGGAATAGTACCTTCCAAATAATTCAAGAATGCAAAATTCATCGTTAGAAGAGGGGTAATATAATTAACACTTTAATCGCAATTGATGATGTACTCAGCCGTGCATTTTTGATGCATCGTTGTAAATTTATTTGATACATGAACAATTAGAACGAAAAATATTCGTTACGAAGTGTGTGGAGAGAGAAATATGGAAAATGAAGACATTCTCGTATATAGGCTGGGAGCATCGTGTGATCTCGCCGATATCGAGGAACAAAAGTATTACATTGGAAAAGTTCAAGGATTTGCTAATTTTGGGATGTTTGTCCAGCTGAATGACAGAATAAAAGGACTTGTTCACAAAAGCAACATTAAAGCAGAACATAAAGAACGAGACACTATCCTAGTTAAAGTTCGACAGATTCGACCAAACGGCAATATCGATCTAGAAGAGGTCCAAATCCAAGTTTATCAGGTGCAAAACATCGAAAAAAAATCAACTACAGTACGCATTGTAGATCTTGGTACAAAAATCGGAAAAACTGTTGCTATCGAGGGAGAGGTTGCGCAGATCAAGCAGACAAGCGGCCCTACGATTTTTACTATTGTTGATGAATCTGGGACGCAAAATGTCGCGGCGTTTATTGAAGCAGGTGTTCGAGCTTACCCCGAGATTGAACTAAATGATATTGTGAAGGTTATTGGCGAAGTGATGAAACGGAATAACCAGCTACAGATAGAAGCAGATGCGATTACAAAGTTATCAGCAGACGATGCAATTCAAGTTCGGGTGAGAATAGAAAAGGCACTTGATATTCGTTCTGAACCCGAAGATATCCCCCTGCTCGTGAAATCCGAGGTTTTAGAGCATCTTCGTCCCGAAATGAAAAAGGTTGCAAAAATAATCAGAAAGGCAATCTTTACAGCACAACCCATTATCATCCGTCATCACGCGGATGCCGATGGAATCTGTTCTGCAGTTGCCATCGAACAAGCTGTTGTTTCGCTCATAAAGGAGAGTGGTGCCGATTTCGATGCTGATTACTATCTCTTCAAACGTGCTCCTTCAAAAGCCCCGTTTTATGAAATTGAAGACATCACACGCGATCTAGACTTCTCATTAAAGGACCACGTCCGTTTTGGACAAAAAATGCCGCTTGTTGTCCTTACAGATAATGGATCAACAGAAGAAGATGAACCATCTTATAAAATCGCAAGTGTTTATGACATCCCATTTGTTGTTATCGATCACCATCATCCCGATAAGACTATTGACAAATACCTTGTAGCTCACGTTAATCCATACCATGTTGGCGGAGACTTTGGGATCACTGCAGGAATGCTCGGTACTGAGGTTGCACGGCTGATTAATCCCAAAGTAGAGCCAATAATCCGTCACCTTCCAGCAGTAGCTGGTGTTGGAGACCGAAGTGAAGCTCCCGAACGTGCCTTATACCTTGCCCTTGTTCGTGATCAGTACAGCGAGGATATCTGTAAGTATATTGCACTTGCCCTTGACTATGAACAGTTTTGGCTCCGGTTCAATGATGGAAGAGAAATCATAAAAGAAATTCTCAACATTAGCGGTAATTCTGCACGGCACACAAAACTGGTCGCGCTTCTTGTTGAAGGGGCAAATGCGATGATTGAAGATCAATTGAGTGCCTGTATGCCTCATGTGGTCACTCGTGAGCTAAAAAATGGTGCAAAGTTATTCCTACTCGATGTCGAGATTCATGCCCATAAGTTCACATTTCCCCCTCCTGGGAAGACCAGCGGGGAGGTACATGATCGACTCTGTAAGGAATATGAAGGCTCACCTGTAGTTACGATTGGGTTTGGACCCGATTTTGCTGTTTTACGTTCACGTGGTGTTTTAATGAATATCCCTCGGATGGTAAGAGAGCTCCATGTCGAAATTCCCGGCGGTGGAATTAGTGGTGGCGGGCATTTAGTGGTTGGAAGTATCAAGTTTGTGGAAGGAATGCGCGATACTGTGCTTGAAGCACTGATCAACAAGATTAGCGAGGCGCAGGTACAAAAATAACAAAAAATTACGAAATTCATTTTTGAAAATCACAGAACTGGTTGTAAAAGAATCAGATCTCGTTATTATGCGCGGATCGAAAATACAATTCGAACCGGTGGGCAATAAATGCTTTCTGGTCAAATAATTGGTGTGCAAAGTTAAAAAGGAGCCCAAATTAGGCTCAAGCGGTAGATATATATATATACAAGTTGATCTAAATGAGTTTTTAATGTTGAGGAGACAAATGTCGACTTCAAAAAGATTAAGAGAGTCCTATAACGAGACTCAGCACAAAATCGTAAGTTATCTCAATTCAGGAATAACCAAAGGTAAACACTACTTCAAATCAAAGTACATTGCAAAAGACCTCGGGTTATCTCCAAAAGAAGTGGGTACGAACATGGCTATCCTTGCTGATATCTGCAAGGAGCTTAACATTATCCGGTGGAGCTATTCGAACAGCACGACATGGATGGTTACGCCAAGAGCGATCTAATTTCCATTCACGTCACTTTTTTTATGGGAAAACTTCTTGAGTTTGAGTCGGAGATCGAGTTTGTCGCCGACATAAATGAGCACAAAGACTGTTTAATGTCACAGGATCTAACGCGGGATAATCCAAATGCACTCTGGTTCAATATCGACATCCCTAAGGGCCATGGGATAAAAATCGGTGACCGGGTGCGTGTTACTGTTGAAAAAATCCAATAATTGGGCGATTTCTTTTAAATTTTAATGGTATCGTCATCGATCTAATTTCCCGATCAATTTGAGTCTCTACGATCGATTTCTGTATAAATAATTGTTACATGGGGGATATTCCAAACAATAAATAACCACATTATTTTTATGCTTGAAGTTTTATCATTGGATTATGGTTGGGTCACGCAGTTTTGTTTTATCCGCGTTTTTGATTTGTGTGCTGCTTGTCCTTTCGTGTGGTTGTATTTCACTTGCGATTGGTGATGTAAGCTACAGAAATGATAGGCTGTCTGTTCACGTGACTAACGATGGGGATACTCTTGAAAATGCAGGTATACAAGTGAGAATATTCGAAATTAAAGATCTCAATCAACATGAACTTACCAACATTGTCATTCCTGTTTCAGTTGTAAAAGGTGAAAACGATTTTACAGTCCCTGTCAATCTTCAACCAGGGGCCTATAAGCTCTATGTCTACCTGTCCGTGAATGGTGATAGGAGAGCAGCAAGCATAAAGGACCTCGTGATTTAGCCAATGTCGAAAAACAGACACAGGCTAATCGATGTAGCACGTGGGATAAAACCAGCTGATGTGGTATTTTCAAACGCTGATATTTTCAACCCTTTTTCCTGTGAGTGGGAGCACGGTACACTTGCTGTTGCCAATGGTATTGTGGTTGGTATTGGCAAATACCGCGGTTTGATTGAACACGATCTTAAAGGTAAACGAATTGTTCCTGGTTTAATCGATGCGCACGTTCACATCGAAAGTTCTCTTCTAATTCCAAAAGAATATGCACGAGTTGTATCGTCTCATGGGACGACGACTGTCATTGCTGATCCTCACGAAATTGCAAATGTATCTGGAGTGGCTGGTATCAATTTTATGCTACGAGAATCAAAAGGCAGTCCAATTGACATTTTTTTCATGCTTCCTTCCTGTGTCCCAGCAACCCCAAAAGACGTGGGCGGTGCGGTACTATCTGTAACCGATCTCGCACAGTTTGTTGGGCACCCAAAAGTTCTTGGAATTGGGGAGGTTATGAATGTTCCCGGTGTGCTTGCGCAAGATCCGGATCTAACAAAAAAGATTAAACTCTCACCATTAGTTGATGGGCATGCCCCACGATTAACTGGATTGGATCTTGATGCCTATGTTCTCTCCGGTATGCAGAGTGATCATGAATGTACAAGGCTTGAAGAGGCTAAAGAAAAACTACAACGGGGAATGTACATTTTTCTTCGGGAGGGATCGACAGAACGCAACATCCAAGATCTTGTCGGTATTGTGACACCTGTTACCGCATCACGATGTTGCTTTGCAACCGATGATTGTCACGTAGATATGCTTGTTCATGAGGGACATATCGATAATTGCATACGGAAGGCAATATCTTATGGTCTTGAACTTGAGCTTACCATTAGAATAGCGACACTCTCTGCCGCGGAAAGATTTCGATTAAATGACAGGGGGGCCCTCTCACCAGGACGGTTTGCAGACTTCTGTGTATTAGATAATTCAACTTCCTTCACCGTAAAAAAGACGTTCCAACGAGGTATTTTGATCCAAAAAATTCCGCATGTAAAGAGTAAATGTAGATCTCATTCATTCGTTTGTAAAACTCCCAATGTAGATGCAATCAAAATATTGGGTAATGGATACGCACATGTAATCGGGATCGTCGATCAACAAATTCTGACCAAGTCAATGAACATCCCAATCGATTCGAAAGAAATCCCTGACTTTAATCGCGACATTTTGAAAGTTGTCGTTTGCAATCGCTATAAAAACCGGTCGTGCGGAGTTGGGTTAGTACATGGTTTCGGTCTTAAACGAGGAGCTATTGCGATAAGCATCTCCCATGATGCCCACAATATAGTAACCGTTGGCACGACCGATCAAGAAATCCTACAAGCAATTGATACCGTAATTCAAAACCAAGGTGCTTTAGTTGTTATTGATGGTGATAAGAAGATCCTTTTATCACTGAAATGTGCCGGACTTATGTCGAATCTACCATTCCAAGATGTTGTTAACAGATTAGAGAGAGTAAAGAAATCTTTGGCACAGATGGGTGCGATCAAAGACCCGTTTATGTACCTTTCGTTCTTAGCACTCACTGTTATTCCGAACCTCCGTATTACTGACCGGGGTGTCTTTGATGTTGAACAATTCAGAGATGTTCCGCTTTTTTTTGATTAAAAAGTAATTTATTAGTTAAAAAGAACAATTAAAACTGCACCAACAACCATAAAGACTGCTCCAATAAATCGGCGCATTAACTCACACTCTCGGAAAATATAACCACCGTATAGCACGATGATAATAATACTGGTTCTTTTTATTGCAATTACATATGGAACGATTTGCATATTATATGCAATATTGATACTTACTGCCGCGAGAGAGAGGAAGACTGCAATCAAAATGCATTGCCAAATATTTTGCAGGACTTTTTTGGTTACATCTGTCCGGTCCTTTTGTTTGAATTCAAAAAGAGAATTTGACGATTTTAAGGATTTCTTTTTCCAAAATCTTTTAAGTGATAAAATACACGCAAATACAGTTCCCATAATCAAGTATACAATCGATGATCCGAACGTAGCATCCGAGTTCAGCATGATAATCTTGTCAAAGTTGACTGAAACAGCATAGAGAAATGCAACGACAAGCATCAACAGAACACCGCGATTCGTAAACACCGACCTAAATGGTTCAATTAAGCTTTTGTGAGCTGAAGGAAGGTTCAACATATAGGACCCAATTACGATAGTAACTATTCCAACCACCCCCATTAATGATGGAATCTCGTGAAGGAGGATAATCGCTGTCACAATAAGAAAAAAGGGGGTGAATGAGATCATCGGTACCGAAAGTGAGATATCTGTACTCTGAAGGGCAGAATATGAGAGTAAGACAGCCAAAATACCAAGGAAAGATGAGATGAAGATTGCTCCAAGAAAGTCATGTCCTATGGTAGGAAATCCTTGAAACAATGAGATTATAAAAAGGAAAATTCCAGCAAAAAAGAAACTTCCGGTTGCAAGAATAAACGGATCAATAGTTTGTAAAAATTTTTTCACCGAAAGATAGTATCCTGCATCTGCGATTGCTCCAATAAATGAGAGCACAAACCAGAGCATGGATTTCAATTAATAGTTTATTTCAAACCAGATTAAGAGAATCGGTAATAATTTTTAACTCGGGCTACAATTTCCCCAGATATAATCTTACAATTCATTCGTGATTACGGAACAAAAATGTTGTTTTATCCGAATAAAGGGACACCAGTAAAGATATGAAGGATAGTAATGAGTATCGGCTGGTGAATTAAGTAAATAATGAGCGAATGCCGCCCCAAAAACGCGAACGGTGAAATTAACTTTTCTGGTACATTGGGCATACTGAATGACCTTTTTCCATTTGGATATAACTGCTCCCCAATTCCCATACCAATGAGAACAACCCCAAACCATGGGAACAGCGGCGTATAGTCTACGGAGTAAAATGGTGCGGGGGGGATGCCGAGCCATAGTGAAAATATTGAACCATTCATGCCAGATGAAGTAAGCACGATTCCGATGATAATACAGAGAACCCCAATTAGGACATTATTCTTTTTAAATCTAAAGAAAAACGGTGCAAGAATTATTGAGAGCCCAATAAGGTGCAAAATACCGAAAATGACAAACCCTTCACCCAAATAGAACCATGTGGCTACTGTAACCAACAGGCCACATCCAAAAATTCCAGCACCTCTCTTAAAATACTTCAATAGTATTTTGATTGATTCGCTCTCATTGTCTTTCGAAATATTTTGAACAGCTCTCGCGTGACTGATTATAAGTGAAATACCTACGATTAGGAGAAAGAGTGATGCGATGGTGAATGCAAAATAACGCCAGAAACCTGTTGTTACATCGATTGGATACAAACCGAAAAAATATAGATCGAAGAGTGTGTGGAATATAATCATCATTAGGATTGCAATCCCACGTACCATGTCGATTTCTTCAAACCTTCCTCTGCCATTCACGTCAGTTAATTGGTAAGGATTCTTCATATGTCCTTGCACTTGCCGATATCAGGTTCTTTAAAATAACACGTTCTTAATAATTAGGTGGAACATTTATGACCAGCCATCAGCAAAACCGCAAAGACGAACATATAATTCAAGCGATCGGAAAATGTCGGATTGTAATCCGAAATGGTGAAGTAATCGAAGTTGGTGATCCAATAATTGCAGATTGCCCGCTAGCTAAACGGTTTGCGTACCCAATTCCTAAGATTACAAAAGAACATGTCAAGGCGAATATTGAACATCGAATTAAATCGTTTGGTATGTGCACGGATCAAAGGGAGGTAGTCGACCGGAGGGAATTTGTTGGATTTGGGGCATCTGAACTACTCAGTTTTGGAGTTCAGGAACGTTTCCTCGATGCCGTTGTTCTTGCCTGTGACGGGGCAGGGACTGTGATCGTGACAAAACCAGAACTGGTGCAAGGGATAGGAGGCAGGATGTCTGGTCTTGTGAGTACTACGCCGATACAAGCAGTAATAGATCGTATCGAAAAACAAGGAGGATTCGTGCTTGATCGATCAACCGGTAAGATTGACCAGCTAGCAGGTTTTGGATTAGCCGTAAAGAGAAAGTTCAAAAAGATTGCAGTGACTGTCGCCGATCCTAAGGCTGCAGAAAACATTCGTTCGGCATATCCTGATGCTCTGATCTTTGCCGTGCATGTAACAGGACTGTCTAAAGATGAGATTAAACGACTTGTCGATACTTGTGATATCGTAACTGCTTGCGCATCAAAAGCAATGCGTGAAATCGCGGGAAGTAAGGCCCTGGTCCAAGCTGGTACTGCTGTTCCAGTCTTTGCAATTACACAGAAAGGAAAACTGTTGATCGTTGAAAAGATGGCACGATCACCAGAGCCCTTTGTTGTTAAAACGACAAAACTTCCGGTTATAAGCGATGCTCATCCAGAGCCGCTGGTCTAAAAGGACCCATTTCTTCGTGAAAGTTAATAACATCCAGCAATTTTTAAACTGAGACATCTTGAATTGCGACAAGAGCAAGTGAATGATTAAATGAAATATTCATGAGATCGAGCATCAAATGATCATTCGAAAATTCCCTGTCGTAACCGCATGACGATAATAACATTCTACGATATGCAATTTGGGAACGTGTAGACTATCGTTTTTTAAGCACTTTTAAACAGTCAATCGGACAGTTTTACAAACGTATTTTAATTAAAGATGCTATACATCTTTTTTATGGTAGATATTGAACACCCTAAATGTCCACACCCAAAATGTGGTGCAAAGATGCAACGGATCTATACTAGAACAAAGAACCGATACCATCCTTGTGGTTGGCTCTGTGAATGTGGTACAGTGAAGATTGATAGCCACCACTTAGAAAATGACGATTAATCACATAGAAACTAAAAGCCCAGTAATTATCGCTCAACCGATCAACGCTATTGCCCATTTTTAAAAAAGCCCTGTTTTGAGAATATGGAACGTAAAGCGATAATGCCCGATATGCTCCAGCTTCATGAATGACTGCGGATATTGAGAACAAAAAAGGAAAGTGTAGATTTTTTCACGGGGGATTAACTTGTCTCAAATACGCGTGAGATTCATAACATGCATTAGGCATATTTCGAACGTTAAATTTTTCCCCCTTCCCAATCATCGCGGATACTGACTCTGTAACCAAAGTAGTAGAACTTACACCCTCTACGACTTGATGTGAACTCTCTGCTATAGTTGTATCAATCGTAGAGTGACTGCCTAAATTACTGACGATAGCCACCCGAGTAAAGCCATTATGGTTACACCATGCAGTAACAAATATATCCCTGTCGGCCGTGTAATCATAATTCCAAGTCATTTCAACCCACGGTCCTAATCCAGGTGAAGAGGGTCCAGGTGGTCCTTGGGGTCCAATAGCTCCTGCTGGTCCTTGCGGTCCAGGATCCCCTTTAGGTCCCGCAACTCCCTGAGGCCCTTGTGCTCCTGCTGGTCCCGTATCACCTTTTGGTCCTTGAGCTCCATCAGCTCCAGCGGGTCCTGTTGCTCCGGCAGATCCGGGCGGTCCTTGCGGTCCCATTGGTCCTACCGGTCCAGCGGGTCCCTGAGCTCCTGCTGGCCCTACAGCCCCCGCTGATCCGGTAGCTCCTGTAGCTCCGGCGGGTCCAGCTGGTCCTTGCGGTCCCGGCGTCAATTTGATGTTATTCACCGTTTGTGTTAAAGCGGTAATTTGCGTTTGTAAATTCAAAACTGCCTTCCACATATCGTCGAATGGCCTACCATTCGGATTTGCAGGTGGTGTAACGATTGCAGCTACTGGCATTACAATCATGGCAATCAAAACGATTGCAATACAAACCATGATAATTTTTTTCCCCATTTTTTACCATCCTTTTACACAAACTAGTTCGAGCGCTGTTGCTCCAGCGCCTTCATCCCAAGAATCGGAAAACTGGAATCCTGATAAGCTGTCACTGTAGCTATCCCGACGGATAGCTTAGACTGGCTTAGGATGGAAGTTTTTTTAGTTAAATACCATAAATAAACATTCCGAAATAATTTTTCTTTAAATAGATACACGATTTATGGATAAATTTTCATAATGGTCCATATCTAGCAGACAAAAGATGGTAAGCAAACGATGCAAAAGACAGGACAAATGCGGATGTAAACCAGGCAAATATAGATATGTCTGATTTGAATGATTTAGTACAAAAGATTCAACAATCCCAATAGAAAGGTTTCAACAAAGCAGATATTATGGTAGACCTCTACGATATCCTTGGCGTAACGAGAGATGCAACATCTGAAGAAATAGCCGCTGCGTATAGAAAAAAGGTTAAAAAATGGCACCCTGATGTAAGCAATCATCCTGATTCAGAAGATAGAATGAGAGAAATCAATGAAGCGGCAGAGCTTTTGTTAAATCCCCTTCAAAGAAAAAAATATGACGAATATTTATCTAGAGAAGAATTTACCATAAAGAAAACTTTTAAGAAAACACAACGCGACCAAGAACAACAGAAAAAATCCGAGCCCAGTTCATATACTGAAGACACTGAATCTCATGGATTCACCAAAATTTACAAAAAACCAAAGAAAAAACAATCGTGGATATTTTCGGCAAAAATCCGCTATGCAGTAGGTTTCTGCGCAGCTGTTTTTGTTTTCGTATTAATCATAGTTGTAATGATAAATGCACTAAATTCTTTTAATTTACCTCTTAATGACAAAACTCACACCGTACCTCAAACTCAAACCAGTTCTACCGTGTTATCGGACAATTACATCCAAATTCTACAAAAAGGCGACGAACTTTTTAAAGTCGGGGATTATGAAGATGCACTCAGTGCCTATGATGCTGTAATTTCTCAAAATCCAGACATATCATTAATCGATGTCTGGTACAAAAAAGGGATTACACAGAATCTTCTTGGATGTTATCAGGATGCATCACAATCATTTGACCAAGTTATTAATTTTGCACCTGAAGATTCGTTGGCGCTTGGACAAAAAGGTACAGCTCTTCTTGGACTTGGGAAATATGATGATGCGCTTTATTATACTGATCGCGCCCTGCAGAAAAATTCTAACTTAGCATGGATATGGACAAATCGGGGTATTGCCCTCATGAATTTGGGGCAGAAAAAAGAAGCACGTGCAGCGTTTGATAACGCTGGGATTCTCGAACCAGAGAATCATGATGCCAGCACTAGTCAGACGCTAATGAAAATGGTGTTTGGTTAAAATCCCTTAATATAGAACATGAGAAAAAGCCACGAACTTCTCTTGAAATACCGGTTCGATCTACGATATCGATTTTCTGAAGTAGAGGTTTGTTATATTGATAGAGGTTCACCGGGAGATCGCTCATGCGTCAAGGGTAATAATATTCGGGCCCTGGACGCATTCTATATGGAGATCGAATCGGAGATAGGGATAAAATATATCCCTTATCACCGGATTCAGGAGATATCATATGCTGGCAAAATAGTTTGGGAAAGGTAGAGTAGTATTATTTTTAATCAGTATCAAGATAGTTTCTAACTTAGTATCTGGAAGGAGTGGTGACGTGCGGAAAGAAATGAGTGATCAGGAAGACGCATATAAATGGTACAATAGAGGTATTGCGCTAATAAAGCTCGGGCGTTATGAGGAGGCGACAGCAGAATTTGATCGTGTAATTTCTGTCCTTCCTCGATACGCAGATGCATGGTATAACAAGGCTAACGCACTTAACCGATTAGGACGATACGAAGAAGCAAATTCGGCGTATGATAAAGCTCTTGAATTCAATCCAGATCATGCTGTTGCATGGAACAACAAAGGTTCGGCACTGAATAAGCTCGGGAGATATAAAGAAGCACTTACCGCTCTTAACCACGCAATCTCAATCGATCGCGACCAAGCGGTCGTTTGGTTTAATAAAGGTACTGCGCTCGATAATCTGGGTCAACATGATGACGCAATCAATGCATACGACCGTGCAATCAGTTTACGGCCAAATGATACCGACGCTTGGAATAATAAAGGTAATGTACTAATCAAGATCGGACGTTTCAAAGATGCAATCGAAATAATTGATAGAGCAATTAGTATTCTTCCAAAATTTGTTCCGGCATGGGTCAACAAAGGAAATGCACTTTTCAAACTTGAACAGTTTGAAGAATCTATTGGCGCTTACGATACGGCAATTGCACTTGATCCCAAGAATGCAGATGCATGGAATGGAAAGGGATTGGTGCTTCAGCACATCGGAAAAACAGAAGAAGCAACCGACGCTTTTGATCAAGCGATCGCCCATCGACCGAATTTTGCTGCAGCATGGTTTGCTAAAGCTGAAATCCTGCGTGATTTGGGACAAAACGAGAGAGCACAGAGTGCATACGAGACTTCAGTAGCGCTCGATCCCAAATTTGAGGAGATTTGGAAGCAGGAAGTTGTTGTGCCAACTGTACCGGAAAAATTAGAAAAACCAGTAAAATCAGTTGAAGTAACTATTTCAGAACCATCTTTTGAGACTGGACCTGTTCTCGAAAAAGAACCTACGATTGAAACAGAACCTGAAATTGAAACGATAGCCATCCCGGTTACCGAAGATGCTGTAAGTTGGCACAACAAAGGGCTCGCCCTTCTCCCATTAGGAAAATTTGAGGAAGCGATCGAAGCCTATGATAAAGCACTTGCTCTAGATTCTAACGACCCGATTATCTGGAACAACAAAGGTACGGCACTTGATAGACTTGGACATCATGGTGAGGCACTCGCATCATATAATAAAGCGCTTGAAATTAATCCAAATGATGCTATTATTTGGTGTAATCGAGGTGGAGCACTCAATAAACTTGGACGTGTCGATGAAGCAATCGAGTCGTATGAGAGAGCCATCAAAATTGATCCTCGTGATTCTGTTGCGTGGTTTAATAAGGGACTGATTCTCGTTTCTCTTAACCAAAATGATGGGGCACTTGAATCCATTAATAGAGTACTTACGCTCGAGCCTGAAGATTCTCGGGCCTGGGCAATCAAAGGGTATCTCCTAATTCGAGTCAATAGATTTCAGGATGCACTCGATGCATGTAATCACGCAATAGAAATCGATCCCCATGATGGTACTACATGGAAGAATCGGGGCATCATACTGGGTAAGATCGGAAGATTTGACGAAGCGATCGAATCCTTTGACCATGCAATTGATGAAAAAGCCGATGACGCTATTTTATGGAACGAGAAAGGTTCAGCCCTAAAGGAACTTGGTAATTACGAGCAAGCCATCGCTTCCTACCAAAAAGCCCTTGATCTCGATCCTCAAGATGCAGTGATTTGGAATAACCGAGGCCTTGCATTAAGTAACTTTGGAATGCATAAAGAGGCTATTTTCGCGTTTGAGAAAGCAAATGAACTCCGTCCCGATTTTACTCTTGCATGGACGAATAAAGGCAATGTTCTCTCTGAACTCGGACGCTATGATGAGGTGGTTGATGCTTATGATCGTTCAATTGCGTTAAATCCTCAAGATCCTATTGTTTGGTACAGCAAAGGATCTACACTTTTAAAACTACAAAAATTTGAGGATGCATTTTCAGCATTTGAAAGGGCAATTTCGATCCGGTCGGATTATGGACATGCTTGGTTTGGGAAAGGTACCTCACTAGCAGCCATTGGCAAAAATGAAGAGGCAGTCGATGCCCTTAATCATGGATTGAGATTTGAACCTGACTTTTCAGATGGTTGGAACCAGCTTGGGGTTGTCCTTCGAACAATTAATAGACTTGATGAAGCGGTGGATTCCTTCAATAAAGCGATTGCTCTCGATCCTGATAATCCTACAATTTGGAAAAATCTTGGCGAATCACTTTTTAATCTACAGCAATATGCTGATGCAATTTCAGCCTATGATCGGGTAAATGATCTACAGCCCAATGATGCAACGGCCTGGTTTGGCAAAGGTAATGCACTAACTGCTATCGGAAAATACGAAGATGCGGTTGCTGTGTTCGATCGCGTACTTACTCTTGTTCCTGGAAATGCACAAGCATGGGCAACGAAGGGGGAACTACTTGTAAAACTTGGGCGCCCAACCGAGGCGGTTACAGCACTCGATCGTTCATTAACACTACAACCGAATAGTGTTTCAACACTATTTATGAAAGGTCGAGCTTTGCAGTCAACCGGAAACTATGATGCAGCCTTGGAAGCTTATGACAAAGTGCTTGCACTTGATCCTACTTATGCAGAAGGATGGGCTGAAAAGGGGAATGCCCTAAGCAACAAGGATAATCATGAAGAGGCAATTCGGGCATATACAAGCGCTCTCACACTTAATCCGGCAGATCATGTATCTTGGAATAACAAGGCTTCGGCATTGAACGAACTCGGACGCTATGATGAAGCTATTGAAGCCTACGATAAATCTTTGGCACTCGACCCTAACAATGCAATTGTTTGGATTAACAAGGCTTCGGTATTAATTAATCTCGGGAAACATGAACGGGCGATCTCAGCACTCGATGTAGCCATCAATATGGCTCCATCATACGCCCTTGCATGGTTCAACAAAGGACACGCACTTGATGCTCTTGGACAAGAGGAAGATGCAATATCAGCTTATGAAACTGCTATCACAATCCAACCTACCTATGCCGAGGCTTGGTATAGCAAGGGACGAGTGCTTGATAAAATCAACCGTCATGATGACGCAATCAATGCGTATAAGAAAGCAATTGAATATCGCCCCTCTTATTCTGATGCATGGTCAAGTCTGGGAATAGCATTTCTCGATCTTAAACAATACAATGAAGCTATCGATGCTTTTGATCATTGTCTTTCAAATGAACCAGACAATGTCCATCTCTGGCTCACGAAAGGTAAAGCGCTTGAAGCCCAGCAGAGGTTTTCTGAAGCACTTGATGCATATGAGCATGCCATAGTACTTGTCCCGAATGATATCTCCATTTGGAATGCAAAAGCAGCAATACTGAAAAATATCGGGAAACTCCCAGAGGCAATTGACGCCTATGATCATATAACAACTCTCGATCCCCAATCAGCAGTCACCTGGTTCTCAAAGGGTTCAATCCTTTTTTCTCTGGGCCGTGCTCGCGAAGCTATTGCAGCAATTGACCGCGGGCTTGCGATTGACGATACAAATGCAAATGCCCATGCTATCAAAGGTCAAGCATTGAAGAACCTTGAAAGAACAGAAGAATCGATCGGCGAATACAATCGTGCACTTGCAATCAACCCACAGAATGCATATATCTGGAACTTACAGGGTAACGCACTCACTGAGTTCAAACAATTCCAAGAAGCACTTGAATCCTACGACCATGCCATTGGCATTGATCCAGAAAATGCCGCAATTTGGAACAGCCGTGGGACTATCCTAACTATTCTCGGACGTTATCCTGAATCCATCGATTCTTTTGACAAAGGACTTGCGATTGAACCAGAAGACCCGGTTCTCTGGTTTAATCGCGGTGTTGCTCTCAATAATCTCGAACGCTACGATGATGCTCTTGAAGCATTTGATCGTACTATCAAAATCTCACCTAATAATCCAGATGCATGGAATAGCCGTGGGGACACATTAATCAAACTAGGTAGATATGACGAGGCAATCGAAGCTTTTGATCGATCACTAGCAATCAATCCAAAAAATGCTTCTGTTTGGTATAATAAAGGCACCTGCTTGAGAACAAAGGGTCGGGATGAAGAAGCTGTTACAGCATTTGATCAAGGTATCTCTCTTGATGCGGGTAATGCTGATATTTGGTTCAATAAGGGTTCAGCACTCCACAATCTCAAAAAGTTGGAAGAAGCCCTTCAGGCACTCGACCATGCAATCGACCTCAATCAGAAGCATGCCAATGCATGGTTTGAAAAAGGAGATATACTCACTAGGATGGGACACTTTGAAGAGGCAATTTCCGCATATAACCGGGCTCTCTCAATCGAACCTAACCATGTTGATGCATGGTTCGGTAAGGGATCTGCTTTTATTGAACTCAAAAAATATGAGGAAGCTGTGGCGGCCTTTGATGCAACTCTTGCTATCGATGGACGGAGTTCTAAAACCTGGTTCGGTAAGGCAGATGCTCTCTCCAAACTCCATAGGTTCAGTGATGCCGTAAGTGCATATGAAAGTGGTTTAGCACTTGATTCCAGCAATGCGAATGCTTGGTACGAGAAGGGGAATACCCTTTTTGATCTTGGGGAATATCATGATGCTCTTGCTGCGTACGAACGAGCAGTCGCAATTGATCCAGGCCGGATAGCTGCGTGGAATGGTCAGGGATCGGCACTTGTAGGGCTTAAACGATTTGACGAGGCAGTTTCAGTATTTGATGGTGCTCTTGAAATCGACGCAAACGATCCAGTCATCCTCACCAATAAAGGATCTGCACTCGAACAGATCGGCAAACTTAGAGAGGCAATTGATCTATATGACAGTGCCCTTAAGAGCCTTCCAGAAGATTCTGACGTCTGGTATAGCAAAGGGATCTGCCTATTGCGTTTAGGGAGTTTTGATGAGGCTATTTCTGCGTTCGATCAAGTTCTCTCAATAAATCCCAATGATTTAGGAGCTCTCCACAATCGTGGGATTACGTTGATCCGCCTCGGAAAACCTGAAGATGCCATAACCGCTCTTGACAACATTCTCGCAATTAATCAAGATGATGCAATTGCTTGGAATAGTAAGGGAACTGCACTTACAATGACCGGCCGGTATGATGATGCCCTCGTTGCATATGAGAAATCACTCGAAATTAACCCAAAAGACGCCAATACTTGGTTCAACAAAGGTAACGTACTAACTGATTTAAAACGGTTTGAGGAAGCGACAGAATCATATGACCGGGCCCTTGCCATTAAACCCGACGATGGTGAGGTATGGCAGAATAAAGCACTCGCTTTAATTGCTTCAGACAAACCTGCAAATGCAATACCCGCACTCGACCGTGCTCTTGCCATCAACCCCGATGATGCAGATGTATGGAATACCAAAGGATCAATTCTCGATAAGCTCGGGAAACATGAGGAGGCCGTTGTCGCATATGAAAAAGCTCTTACTCTTGACCCATCGCATCCAACTGGCTGGAAGAACAAAGGAGTTGCTCTTCACAAGCTGGGACGGTTTGAAGAAGCAGTAGATGCCTATGATCGTGCTCTTGCTCTTGATCCAGAGCATGCAGGTGGTTGGAACAACAAAGGTAATGCACTTCATCGGCTTGGCAGACATGAAGAAGCAATCGCTGCGTACGAGCAGGCACTCGCGCGTCACCCGAATCATCCCGTAGGGTGGAAAAACAAAGGTTTGGCACTGCATAAGCTTGGGAGGTTTGAAGAGGCGATTGCTGCATATGACCGTGCACTCGCCATCAAGTCAGATGATGCTGATGTTTGGTATAACAAAGGTAATGCACTCAACCGGCTTGGACGTCCAAGTGAAGCGCTAACTGCTCTTGAGCGATCACTTGCCATCAACGAGAGTGATGCGAGTGCTTGGAACAACAAGGGATCCGCACTGAACCGTCTCGGTAAACATGAAGAGGCAATTGCAGCCTATGACCGTGCTATTTCAATCAACCCGAATGATGCAGATACATGGTTCAACAAAGGTAATGCACTAACTAAGCTCGGGCGCTTTGAAGAAGCGATTGACGCATATAACAGTGCACTCTCTATCAATCCATATGATGCCGCTTCTTGGATCAATAAAGGATCCGCATTGAATAGGATTAACATGCATGCGGAAGCGGTTGAGGCGTATGACCATGCACTATCGCTCGATCCCAATAACGCAGTTGGATGGATCAACCGCGGATCAGCACTCAAGAAAATCTCTCGATTCGATGAGGCGATCGCTTCGTATGATCGGGGACTTTCCATCGAACCAACCAATAAAAAAGGATGGTTCTATAAAGGTTCTGTACTTGGTGAACTCCAGCGACATGCAGAGGCACTTGTTGCATTCGATCGTGCAATCACGCTTGATCAGAGTGATGCGAATTCATGGGTCAATAAAGGTATTGCTCTTCAAATGCTTGGGAGATATCGAGAGGCTCTCGCAGCTTATAACCGGGTCCTCGCATTGAACCCGCATGATGAGAAAGTTCAACGGATGAAAAATGAGATGATACGCTTATTAAAGCAGTGATAGGATTAGGTTCTTATCCCTCATTTTGGATTGTTCACCACAAAATCACATCGTGGCATTATATACCAATGTGAGAAATGCAACCTACACTTCAAAAAATCTCATCAAGAATCACAAAATAAAATATTTTAGTCCGGGAACCAATCAGTCAACTATCAGCGTACGCACCTCGCGTTCACGCTTAGGTGATGAAAGTCATGGTAGATAAAGATCTTAAACAAGCGGAAAAAACTGTTGAAGAAGGTGTAAAGGGACTGACCCGTGGTGCTCAAGGTTTTCAAGAGGAATTTCTAGAATTTTTAAAAAAGTACCAAGTCATAGGACTTGCTATTGCGTTCGTGATTGGTGCTGCAGCTTCAAAGCTTGTCACTGCAGCGGTTCAGGATGTCGTCATGCCAATCATAGCTGTCCTAATGCCGCAAGGTGATTGGAGAACTTCCATATTTCAGATAGGTCCTATTAAGTTCTTACTTGGTGATTTTGTAGGTGCTGTTATCGACTTTTTAATTATAGCATTAGTCGTTTTCCTTACTGTAAAATATGTAATGAAAGGCGACACTTCAAAAAAGATCTAATTTTTTCTTTTGTAAAATCTAAGTTTTGACGACCAATATTACACATCTAACATCCGATTAATAGCACGTCTTGCCTTATCGGCAATTTCTTCTGGTACTGTGATGCGGGGCTCAAGGGACTTGAGTGAATCACGGACCTTAATGAGATCTGTTTTTTTCATATTTCGGCAGAGTGCCATTTCAGAAAGCGGGTAACACAATTTAGTGGGGCATTCGCGTTTAATCCGATGCAGGATCCCAACTTCAGTCCCAATAATAAATTCGTTTTTTTGAGATGTGCATACGTGCTTAATAATTCCGGATGTGCTCGCAACTTCATCGGCCCGATCGATTACTTCAGGGCGGCATTCTGGGTGCACAAGAAGAACTGCTTCTGGATGGATCTGTTTTGCCTTATCAACGTGTTCTGGCATAATTTGATCATGCACAATACAAAACCCTTCCCAAGGCAAAATTTCTTTTTTACTGAACCGAGCTACATAAAGGGCAAGGTTCCGATCAGGTACGAAGATGATCTGTTGCTCCTTGACTGAATTAACCACTTTTACTGCATTGGATGATGTGCAACAAATATCGCTCTCCGCTTTGACCTCTGCCGTTGTATTTACATAACAAACAACCGCTGCTTTTGGATACCGATCCTTTACCAGTTTCAGTTCCTTAGCCGTGATCATTTGGGCCATTGGACAACATGCATCTATAGCGGGAAGTAAGACCTTCTTTTTTGGTGAGAGAATCGCAGCGGTCTCCGCCATAAAATCAACCCCGCAAAACACGATTACATCTCCTCCCATAGTCGCAGCTGCCCGGGAAAGTTCCAAGGAATCACCGGTAATATCAGCGATATCCTGTACTTCTGGAATCTGGTAATTGTGAGCAAGGATGATAGCGTTCCGCTCTTTTTTCAATTGTAAAATCTCATTTTGTAGAGCTAGAGTATCCATCACCCTTCATCCACCGTACATCCATATTTATGATCGTTTTTATCAAATAGTCGCCGTTAGATAATCATATTATGTGAAATCATTTCGTTGCCTAACTGTTTTTTAATAGTAATCTATCGAGCATAATGCATGACATTAACCACCATACCCATAACCTCCCACACTCAACGTATATCACGATGAGCTTTGACATCAGCTCCCATATTCGAACGGAACTTCGCGACGCAGCTGATCCCGCCACGAAAAAGACTTTCCAGCGGTTTTTTAAGGAAGAAGTAAAATTTTACGGTGTGAAAACGGGAACTGTCGGCAAGATCGCACAGAAGTACTGGAAAAATGTCAAATCCAAGGATAAACAGGAAATTTTCCAGGTTTGCGAAGACCTATACCGTTCGGGTTATTGTGAAGAGGCCTTTGTTGTTTCGTTCTGGGTCCCGCATTTAAAAGACCGGTTTGAACCGATAGATCTCAGCGTGTTCAAGCGTTGGATTGAGACCTATATTTCAAATTGGGCCATGTGTGACGGATTCTGCAACCACACAATCGGGGACTTTATCGAAAAATATCCAGAATCCATAGACGAACTGAAACGCTGGACACAATCTAAGAATCGATGGGTAAGACGAGCGTCAGCAGTATCGCTGATCGTCCCGGCAAAACATGGAAAATACCTGGATAATGTTTTTGAAATCACTGACCGGTTACTGACTGATACCGATTATATGGTGCAGAAAGGATACGGATGGCTGCTCAAAGAGGCCAGCCGGCATCACCAGAATGAAGTGTTTGCATATGTCATGCGCAACAAAAAAGTGATGCCACGGACAGCACTTCGATATGCAATCGAGTTAATGACCAAAAACATGAAAGCAGATGCAATGAAGAAAGATTGGTAGATTCACAATACTATCAGAACCATCTGCAATATAGTTGAAATAAGGGGAGTGGGTGACATTTGACTATTTTGAAAATCCTGTTTACAGTTTCATCTTTTTGAAAGCATACGTCCCAATAAGAATCATAACAAGCGAGAATACGCTTATGACAAGGAAATCGAATGCAAGGTTGAACCGATGCATCCCGATAAGTGTTCCCCGGAGTCCGTCGACTGAATATGTTGCGGGATTAAGTATCACAAATGGGGCGAGCCAAGAAGGAAGATTTTCTATGGGAAAAAGTGCACCCGAGAGAAAGAACATCGGGAATATCAGAAAGCTTCCAACCAGCTGGAACCCTTCTGGGCTTTCCATCTGGGATCCGATAATAAGACCGATGCTGACAAGCCCAACCGTCGTCATGAATAAAAATGCACATGAAATGGCGACTGATACCGGGCTGAAGGTGATTCCTGCCATGATACCGGTTACAATGAATACGTAACCAATCACGAGCAGTATAACTGATTGAAGGAGCGTGTCCGTGGATCCTCCGAGGATCTTACCGACGAAAATACCTGTCCTTGACATCGGTGACACAAGAACTTCCTTCAGAAAATCAATTTTTTTGTCCCATACAATATACACACCGAAAAAAACTCCAGAAAAAAGAAGTGATTGGACGAGGATTCCCGGGTAGAGAAAGGTTAGATAATTCACGCCTTCGAAGGATATCACGGATCCTAGACCGCCTCCAATGATCAAAAGCCAGATTACGGATTGACTATGGATGCCACTACTCTAGACTTCTCTCTCTGGAAAACCTTAAATTCCCGATACCACAGTGCATAGATTCCTTTGAGTTCACTCATTTTCTCGACCCTGCATGCATCGCTTTCTCGGCCCAACTGCCTTCCGGAGCACCTTCCCGTATGGCCTTGCCGGTGTAATGTAGGAACACATCCTCAAGGGTAAGCGGGCGGATCTCGACAGATTCTACTTTCCCCGCGTATTGGAGGATTTCCTGCAGGTGCTGGCTGGCATCCTTGACGGTGAGACTGATCTCACTGTCGATTCTTTGAATATTTTTTACATATTCCAATCCCTCGAGAGCCTGAATATTACCGTTCTCGGCTCTCAAACGGATTATGTCACCGCCCAGATCCTTTTTCAGCTGGTCCGGTGCTCCAAGCACTGCAATTTTCCCTTGGTCGATAATTGCTAGCCGGTCGCAGAGCTTATCGGCCTCGTCCATGTAGTGGGTGGTGATAATGATGGTGATCTTCTTTTCCGTTGCCAGTTTTTTGACGTATTCCCAGATGTGTTCTCTGGTTTGAGGATCCAGACCGAGCGTTGGTTCATCTAGGAATAAAATCTTCGGGTGATGCATCAGGCCCCGTGCCAGCTCAAGTCGTCTCCGCATGCCGCCGGAATATTTCTTGACCACGTCGTTTTTCCTGCCGGTCAATTCGACGAGCGCAAGCACCTCTTTAATTCTTTTCTCTCTCAACTCGCCGGGCATGTCATAAAGCAGACCGTGAAGTTTCAGGTTCTCATACCCAGTCAGCGTTTCATCTGAACTTGGATCCTGGAACACGATTCCGATCGATTTCCTAACCTGGTCAGGCTGGTGAATAATGTCAAAATTATTCACGATTGCTGTCCCTGATGTTGGTGGGACCAAGGTAGTTAGCATCATGAGGATTGTTGTTTTGCCTGCTCCGTTCGGGCCAAGTAAGCCAAACACCTCTCCTTCTCCGATAGTCAGATTGAGGGTATCGACAGCGGTAATGTGATTATAGTTCTTCGTCAGGTTCTTCGTTTCTATGATGTCCATTAAATCGCCTATGACCTTCACCGGATTGCGGTCACTTTATACGCTTTTGTAGCTGCCTTCTCTCATTATCAATTAACCATGTAATTAAGGTGTTGTTGGATACAAGTGACTTGAAAACAGGGATGTTTAAGAAACGTGCTCCCCAACCTACTAGTAATACATGAAAGTTGTCCTCCCAGATAAAAACATTAAGACTATTGATTTTACTTCTGTATCTATCGAACAAATTCTCTTAGATCTCGGTATCAATCCTCTGGAAGTCATCGTATCACGGAATGGCACTTTGGTTTCAGAAGATATGATTGTAGGAAATGATGATGAAATACAGATCATCCGTATAGCACATGGAGGTTAACCTGTGAAATCTGAGTCCGTTCGACCAACCGTTCCAAAATGTACTTTTTGTGAGAACCCGGCCATTGTGTATCGAAAGGAAGTCAATCATCATCTCTGTAAAACACACTTTATTGCCGATGTGGAACTCCGGGTCATCTCCAACATCGAAAAAAAAACTCTGATTTCAGATGGAGACCGTATTGCCATTGCACTGAGCGGGGGTAAAGATAGCACGGCTCTTTTACTTTTATTATACCGGTTATTACCGTGTTGGAATGACGTCCATCTTATTGCTATTACTATTGACGAAGGTATCGCAGGGTATCGAGTGGAAACAATACGATCAGCACAACGACTCGCACACCAATTCGACATCGAGCATCGGATCATTTCCTTTGACGACATATATGGGAATACATTAGATAGTCTTCTGAGAGGCAAGGAATCTCAAGCCTGCAGTATATGCGGCATCTTGCGCAAAAAGGCCCTTGACAAGGGAGCCCGCGATGTCGGTGCAACAAAGCTTGCAACCGGTCATAATCTCGATGACGAAGCTCAATCGGCCCTCATGAACGTGTTACGAGACGATCTTCCTCGTCTTGTCCGAAACTCAAGTACAATGAAGTCTCCCTATTTTATTCCTCGAATAAAACCTCTTTCAGATCTATCAGAGAAAGATATCGCCACGTATCTGTTAATTCAGGATGCCTGGACTGATCTCCCCGAATGTCCCTATACCCACAACGCATTGCGACGTGAAGTTCGATCGATGCTTTCTGATCTTGAATATCGATACCCAGGAACTATGCTTCGAATTATGGACAGCAAAAGAAAGATTGAACATTATCTTTCAGGAATTGAAATCACTGAACCGCTTCGCCACTGCAAGGAATGTGGTGATCCCTCTAGCGGTGAAGTTTGCCAGGTCTGTTTAATTAAACGATCATTTTCCCATTAAAGAATCCAAAGTATTTCCTTGAATTCTCGACGTATGAGTATAAATCACCATTTTTCCGCCACGAGCAAAGGCAACAATAGTGAGCCCGGTCTTTTCTGCAATGTCCACCGCAAGTGTAGTCGTTGCACCCCGTGACACAATGATTGGGATATTAGCGATCAGGCATTTTCGCGCCATTTCCGACGAGATTCTTCCGGACGCGATGACAAATGTCCTGGAGAGATCGATGCCATTCCGCAAACCGTATCCTATGACCCGATCGAGTGCATTATGACGACCGATATCTTCTGAAATGGCTAGGATTTTTTCTTGATCTAACAGTGCAACGACATGTATCCCACCAGTGATTCGGTGAAGTTCAGAATTAAGAACAGATTTTACTGTATTCCAGATTACTGAGGTTTTTAAGGTATAGTCAGATTTGATTTTTGGAAGTTTTTCCGTGTCAATATAGGAGGTACTACCACCACAACCTGACAGAATTGTCTTTTTTGGTCCCACCACTTTAAACAAATTTTTTGTGATAACACTTATGCGGTTTTTTTCAATTTTTATCGAATCGATCTCATTGATCCCTTTGATGATTTGTTCGGTAAACAAGTATCCAGTGACAAACTCTTCGAGCATAACCGGACTCATCATTGCAGTCATTGCATGTCGTCCGTTGACAAAAAGGGCGATTGGAACTTCCTCTATGACTTCATGAGTACCGGTCTCAAACTTTTCACCATCAACATAAATACAAGGAACTTTTCGATACATTCCAATACTCATTGAGTGTGTTGTGCAGACTGAAAATACATTTTATAAAATGTATTCATGTTAAAGCATTTTATCCATACTCCCACTCCGATACCCTTCCAGATCGAGGGTCACATACACAAATCCCAGTTTTTTGAGGGCAGTTGTCACTTTGTCCTGTATGCTCAATAGTTGTGGAATATCCTTTTTCATGACTTCGATACGTGCAATATTATTATGCGATCTGACTCTGACCTGCCGGAACCCTTTTTTATGGAGAAACTCTTCGGCTTCTTCGATCAACCTTAGGTTATCACTCGTTATTTCGACACCATACGGGATGCGTGATGAGAGGCAGGCTGCTGACGGTTTATCCCAAAAATAAAGACCGCTTTCTCGTGCAATGTTCCTGATATCCGTTTTCGTTATTCCTGCTTCAATAAATGGGTGTTCGATTCCCTCTTCAGTACTTGCTGCAAGGCCAGGTCGGTATTCATCAACATCAGACACATTCATCCCATCGGCGACGCAAGCAAAACCAAGTTCATGCATCCTTTGTTTTAAAAGGCCCGCAGATTTCTTTTTACAATAATAACATCGTTCAGAAGGATTAGTCCTGAACCGTTCATCCTCCATCAAAGAAATTGGAATTATTTCAAGGGTAAGACCAAAGTCCTTCACAATTTTTTGTGCTTCTTTAATTGCCTCACGAGGAACAACCGGGCTATCAAGGAGAATACACCGACTTTTATCACACAGGGTCTCTTTTGCAAGTACGGCTAGAAGACTGCTATCAACTCCTCCTGAAAATGCAATAATCATCGACCCTTTTCTCACGATGATTTGTTTGAGGTATTCCCGTTTACTTTTGAGATCCATATAAAAATTCAGATAGTATTGCGAGGTATTTTTGAACGAATATTCTCATTTGAATATCTTGTGCAATTAGACACCACATCGCTCTGAAAAAATTTCTCCTGACTCAACGTCATCACCGCGAAGTTGATGGCAGATATCGCAGGTGCGTTTGACAAGGTTGACTTTCTTACCATCTTTTAAATCCTGAGCAAGTGTTGCAATCGACTTTTTCACATCGTCCTCGAATTCAATCCTATACCCACGTTTTCCGGATAAATATTGGGATACTGCTGACGGAGCTATTTCTAACATCCGCGCAGCTTCAACTTGAGATACTCCGCACTTTACAAGCTCAACTGCTATTGCAGCACGAATTGCAGGCAAAACATCCCAGACAATTTTCTGACAGGGAGATTCCACACTATCACAACCTTTAAGTTATCACAATTGTGACATAATACATTGTATTCACAATTGTGAATTTGTCCTCTCATTACAAAAATCTTTCCGATCTACCAACCATATACCGCAAGATTCGTGATAGAAAAGAGTGTGGAGGAATGAGTAGCGTACCATTCGAAAATTCTGACCTATATATTATGACATAATATCTATCAGGAAAGAATTATCCAACGATCAACGAATATATTCAGATTGTAGGCAAAAGCATGGCATCAAAACGTCTCATATACATGGATCATTCAGCCACCACCTATACCAAACCCGAAGTGGTGAATGCCATGCTCCCTTATTTCACCGAATATTTCGGAAATCCTTCTTCAATATACGGCATTGCACGAGATTCCAAGAAAGCTGTTGATACAGCACGAGCTCAAGTGGCAAAAGCACTTGGCGCCGATGTTGATGAAATCTATTTTACGTCTGGCGGGAGCGAATCGGACAACTGGGCAATTAAAGGTGTTGCCTATTCCAACAGAAAAAAAGGAACCCATATCATAACAACACAAATCGAGCATCATGCGGTCCTCCATACCTGCCAGTTCCTCGAAAAGGAAGGATTTGCCGTCACCTATTTACCCGTAGATAAATACGGACTCGTCGACCCGACCGAACTCGAACGAGCTATAACTGATAAAACTATCCTGATTTCTATCATGTATGCGAATAACGAGATCGGCACGATTGAACCCATCACCGAACTCGGTACTATCGCACGCAAACACAACATCTATTTCCATACCGATGCGGTACAAGCAATCGGTAATGTGCCAATCAATGTCAAGGAACAGAATATCGATCTGCTTTCCCTTTCCGCCCACAAATTTTATGGTCCTAAAGGCGTCGGGGCATTATACATCAAAAAAGGGGTGCGAATTGAGAATTTGATCCACGGGGGCGGTCAGGAACGCAAGAAACGGGCAGGTACTGAGAACATAGCAGGAATTGTCGGTCTTGGAAAAGCGATTGAGATTGTTACTGCTGATATTCCTAACCACAACGTCAAAATTAAATCAATGCGAGACCGGCTCCTTAAACAGGTTCTCGAAAAGATTCCCCATTCGCAGTTGAATGGTCATCCAGAAAAACGTCTCCCCGGCAATTTTAATGTAAGCTTTGAGTTTATTGAAGGTGAATCGATGCTACTCTGGTTGGATGATGAAGGTATTTGCGGATCAACCGGTAGTGCATGTACATCAGGATCTCTCGAACCCTCACACGTTCTCCTCGCTACTGGACTTTCGCCAGAGGTCGCCCATGGATCATTGCGGCTAACACTTGGTGATGCGAATACCGATCAGGATATTGATTATGTGCTTGATGTCCTTCCCAAAGTCGTAACTAAATTGAGGGAAATGTCCCCACTGTACCTGAAGAGCACCAAAGAAGGAGGGTGTAATGTATAGCGACAAAGTCATGGAACATTTCAAGAACCCACGCAATGTAGGGGAAATCGATAACCCTGATGGGGTAGGAGAAGTGGGGAACCCTGTTTGCGGGGATATAATGAAAATATTCCTTAAAATCGAGAATAATATTATTGTCGACGCAAAGTTCAAAACGTTCGGTTGCGGTGCGGCAATCGCATCAAGCAGTATGGCAACAGAACTTGTCAAAGGAAAAACACTTGAAGAGGCATGGGAGGTTTCCAATAGAGCTGTTGCAGAGGCCCTGGAAGGACTCCCCCCCATAAAAATGCACTGTTCGGTGCTTGCAGAAGAAGGGATTCACAAAGCAATCAATGATTACCGGAACAAACAAGGTCTTTCGCCGTGGGAAGAGAAACATCCACACTCACACGATCACAGCAAAGATCTTGAATGTCAAGATTAAGTAAATGATAGATCGTATCACAGGAATAGTGTGAAAAATGCTATCTCAACGAGAACTTGAGCGATACAAACGACAAATATTGCTATTTGGCGAAGAAGGACAGGAAAAACTCAAGAAGGCAAAAATTTTCATTGCTGGTGCTGGAGGACTGGGCTCCCCTATTTCCATTTATCTTGCAGTCGCTGGTGTTGGAACCATCACCCTTGTTGACAAAGATGTAGTGGAACTAACAAATCTCAACCGACAGATCCTTCATTACGATCGGGATATCGGAAAGAAAAAAACGGTATCTGCAGAGGAAAAACTGCGTGAAATAAACCCTGATATTACTATCAAAGTGATAGATACCACTATCGATGAGAGAACCGCTGCCAAACTCGTAGGTAGTTCTGACGGTATAATAGATGCAATGGATAATTTTCCGACCCGGTATGTGCTCAACGATATTGCATTAAAGAAATATATTCCCCTTTTCCATGGCGCAATCCGTGGATTATACGGACAAGCAACCACAATAATCCCTGGAGAAACCGCATGTCTTCGATGTATTTTCCCCAAAGCGCCCCCTAAAGAAGTATTTCCGGTTGTCGGTGTAACACCGGGGTTCATAGGGATGATACAAGCAAATGAGGTACTTAAGTTTCTTCTTGGAACCGGCCAACTCCTCACCAACCGGCTCCTTATCTGGGATGGAATGAAAGCGAATATGGATGAAATTACAGTTGAGAGAGACCCAGACTGCATTTCATGCGGTAAAAACAAACGCCCCATGGAGAGAGAAAAATGAAAGTTAAGATACGTTTTTTTGCCCAGTTCAGAGAACTCCTTGGGACAGACATAGTTGTTGAACCGAGTTCTGGCACTCTGGTATCGAGTTTAATCAAAGAAATCACACAAAAAAACAAAAAGGGTTACGACGCAATTTTCGATGAGACAGGAAAATTCCGCGAATTTGTAATATTGATGAGAAATGGAAAACGTCTCGATAATTCTGACGCCAATAAAACGAAAATTTTAGATGGAGATGAAATCGCTATATTCCCACCTGTTGCAGGGGGATAAATATTTGTCAATGTTGGTGCAACAATGATAGCCATCCAGACAGAAGATGTTGATATCGGGAAACTCATTAACGATGCAAAACAACGCGGAATTGGCGCGATCGTTGTTTTCGACGGTATTGTCCGGGATGATGACATCAAAGAGATGGAACTCGAAGCCTACCAGCAAGTTGCTGCAAAGGAACTTGAGCGGATTTCAGCTAATGCAGCAAAGAAATTTAATCTGCTCTCTGTTGACATCATCCACCGGATCGGCCGGTTGAAAGTTGGCGACAACATCCTAATTATTGTTGTTGGGGCAGGTCACCGAAAGGAAGCGTATGAAGGTTCACGGTACATTATTGAGACAATAAAAGCCGGTGTTCCCATCTGGAAAAAAGAATTGAGAGAAAATGGTGACCGCTGGGTTCCGGGAGAACACCAGCATGGCTCTGGCACTGGCAAACCGCGTTGATTCTTTTCAAGATATTTTTTTTACTTGTTCCCTCGATTGTATCGCCACAGAACCCATGGTTAAGAAACTCCTGCTGAAAACAGAACTTTTATATATTCACAATTGTTATTTAATATAGTCAAATTCACAATTGTGAATTCAGACGCTGCCAGAGTGGCGGAGTGGCTACGCGGCTGACTGCAGATCAACTACATCCCGGTTCGATTCCGGGCTCTGGCTCTCTGAAAAGTTCATCAAAACTTAGAAGATTAGAAAACATCCAAAGCAAATATTCGACAAAATTTTCGTGATTACCATGGATACTAGAATCCAGAAAACTTTCGAAGCACTCTTCGCACTTGAAGAGGTCCGGGGGCTCTTTCGCGAGTCCCTCCCGACCGGATTCGATGCCGATGAGGAGGGCGCGTTCCATCAGCAGATTGCTAAGCTCAAGGCGATCATAGCTGACCTCGAAGCGGGATCCGGCTCGCCCGGCGTTACGAAGATTGCCGGCAGTCTCGATGTCAGGTCGCGGGAGGAACAGTACATCAACATCCACCCCATCCAAGCGGCGGGCAGGCTTACCACTGAGGCACGGAAAGCCATCATATCCTACGGTGATGGGTACTCCACCTGTGACTTCTGCCGGAAACCCTTCAGACTTGATAAGATCACCAAACCGGGCATCGTGGAATTCCATGCAGAACTTGCCAAGTGGCTCAACATGGACCAGGCCCGAGTTGTACCCGGTGCACGTCGAGGGTTCCAAGCTGTAGCAGGAACACTGGTCGACAAAGGCGACAGCGTGATCGTCTCCGCGCTCGCCCACTACACCGAGTTCCTTGCTGTGGAAAATGCCGGCGGAGTTGTCAAGGAAGTGCCGCTGAACGCAAAAAATATCGTCACCGGGGAAGCAACGGCACAGAAGATCGAAGAGATCAAATGGGAGACCGGAAAACTCCCGGTGCTCGTCATGATCGACCACTTTGATTACCAGTTCGCAAACGAGCACGAGATTGCGGAGATCGGAAACGTCGCGCACCATTACGACATCCCGTTCCTTTACAACGGCGCTTACACGGTCGGTGTCCAACCGGTGGACGGGAAGAAGATCGGAGCTGACTTTGTCGTTGGCTCCGGACACAAGAGTATGGCATCGGTCGCACCGTCCGGGGTGCTTGCAATGACCGATGAATGGGCGCCCAAGGCGCTGCGCACCACCACGATGGTCGGAGATCTCACCAAACGCAAGTTCGGCATCAAGGAGGTCGAGATGCTAGGGTGCACGCTGATGGGTGGGACGCTGCTCTCTATGATGGCATCGTTCCCGACTGTAAAGGCACGGACACTGAAGTGGGACGACGAGGTGAAGAGGTCGAACTTCTTCATCGACCGGCTCCTGAAGATCACAGGAAGCAAAGTGCTCTCCGAGTACCCGAGAAAGCACACGCTCACTAAGGTGGACACGACCGGCAGCTTCGATACGGTCGCAAAGACCCACAAGCGGCGTGGGTTCTACTTCAGCGACGAGCTCTCGTCCCGCGGGATCGTCGGCGAGTTTGCCGGCGCCACACGGACATGGAAGCTGAACACCTACGGTCTGAATGACAAGCAGGTCCGTTACCTTGCAGACGTGTTCATTGAGATCGCGGAAAAATACGAATTACCAGTGCAGAAATGAGGAAACATATATGGCAGACAAGAAATTCTGTTTAGGAACGATAGCCCTCCATGCAGGGCAGGTACCCGACCCGACCACCGGGTCTCGAGTAGTACCGATTTACCAGACATCATCCTACGTGTTCAAGAGCACAGAGCACGCGGCAAACCTGTTCGGCCTGCGCGAGCTTGGGAACATCTACACCCGGCTCATGAACCCAACGACGGATGTGTTCGAGAAGCGCATTGCCGCAATCGAGGGCGGCACCGGCGCGATCGCCACAGCATCAGGACAGGCTGCGATCACGTACTCGCTCCTTAACATCACCCGGCCGGGCGACGAAATCGTCTCTGCCGATAACCTGTACGGCGGCACGTACGAGCTCTTCAACTACACGTTTCCCAAATTCGGTAGAAAGGTCATCTTTGTTGACTCCGGTAAGCCCGAGGCGTTCAGAAAGGCAATAACCAATAAAACCCGTGCCATTTACGCGGAAACAATTGGCAACCCGAAGCTGGACACCCCGGACTTTGAGGCCATCGCAAAGATCGCGCATGAAGCAGGTATCCCCTTTATCGTTGACAACACGACCGGAGTCGGTCTTGTACGCCCGATCGAGCATGACGTGGATATTGTCGTCCACTCGGCAACGAAGTATATTGGCGGGCATGGGAACTCGATTGGCGGTGTCATCGTTGATTCCGGTAAGTTTTCCTGGAACAACGGGAAATTCCCTGAGTTCACAGAACCTGACCCAAGTTATCACGGTCTGAAATACTGGGATGCCTTCGGGAACCTCCCCGGACTCGGGAATGTTGCCTTTGTTTTCAAGATCCGCCTCTCGCTCATGAGAGATACCGGCGCTGTCGTAAGCCCGTTCAACGCATGGCTCTTCCTCCTCGGCCTTGAAACCCTCCACCTGAGGGTTCCACGCCACTCTGAGAACGCACTGGCCGTTGCGCAGTTCCTAAAAAAACATCCGAAAGTCGCGTGGGTCAATTACCCAGGCCTCCCTGAGCACCCGAGTCACACCCTCACGAAGAAATACTTAACCGGAGGGTACGGGCCTCTTGTCGGAGTTGGTGTGAGGGGGGGCGAAGCGGCGAGCAGGAAGTTCATCGACAACCTCAGGCTCTTCAGCAACCTTGCCAATATCGGCGATTCAAAGAGCCTCGTGATCCACCCGGCAAGCACGACCCACCAGCAGTTGACCGCAGAAGAGCAGAAGAAGACCGGTGTTACGCCGGACTTCGTGCGGCTCTCTATCGGGACTGAGGATATCGAGGATATCATTGATGACCTCGAACAGGCGCTCGCGGCAGTGTAACATGACGACCACCCACCGAAGAGTTCCGAAAAAGATAAAGGATATCCGGGATATTATCGCAGAACTCAGCCGGATTAGAGAAGGCGTTTGTAGATGATTAAAGGGTCAATTGGCATTGTAAAAACGAAGTATTACCACCATCCATCCCCGCTATTACTTGAAAGCGGGGAAAAACTTTCTTCTCTTACTATCGCTTACGAAACCTACGGAAAATTAAATCGGGAGAAGAATAACGCTATTTTAATCTGTCATGCACTTTCCGGGGATGCACATGTTGCTGGGTTCCATGAAGGTGATGAAAAACCCGGTTGGTGGGATACAGTTATTGGTCCCGGAAAAGCGTTTAATACTGACCTTTATTTTGTCATTTGTTCGAATATAATTGGAGGATGCAAAGGTTCGACAGGACCTTCATCCATCAATCCCGAAACAAAAAAACCCTATGCCACAACATTTCCAGTCATAACCATCAAAGACATGGTGAATGCTCAAAAACTTTTGAACGATCACTTAGCAATTAAAAGACTTTATGCAATTGCCGGCGGATCGATGGGCGGCATGCAGGTGCTGCAATGGACTATCTCTTATCCGAATATGGTTAAAAAGGCGATCACTATTGCAACCACGGGTTATTCTACACCCCAACAAATTGCTTTTAATGAAGTGGGAAGGAAAGCAATAACTTCAGATCCAAAATGGAACAATGGAAATTACTACGGAAAATCTTCACCGACACATGGGCTTGCACTTGCACGAATGGTTGGCCATATCACTTACTTGTCTGACGAATCAATGCATGAAAAGTTCGGTAGATCTTTACAGGGAAAAGAACGAATCGGCTTTGACTTTTCCACAGATTTTGCGGTCGAAAGTTACCTTCACCATCAAGGAGATACTTTCACAAAAAGATTTGATGCCAATTCATACCTCTATATTACAAAAGCGATCGACTACTTTGATATAACACAAGAGGGATCGTTAACCAAAGGACTGTCCAGTGTTAAGGCATCGTATCTTGTGATTTCAGTTACTTCAGATTGGCTCTATCCGTCATACCAATCGCAGGAAATTGTCTCTGCCCTCACCGCAAACGAGCGCGAGGTTCATTATTGTGAGGTCCGGTCTAACTATGGACATGATGCTTTCCTCCTAGAATCCGGTCAGCTCAATTACCTAATCGGTCGGTTCCTATCCCATACTGTTGTTGGTGATGTCATGTCTCACGATGTTGAGATCATTGAAGAAGGAACGACAATTGCTGTAACAGCACGACGGATGATCACACTGGGTATTAACCATCTACCAGTACTTTCCAGCGCAGGACAACTTGTGGGAATTGTTACGTCATGGGACATTGCAAAAGCGGTGGCATCGAATTACCTATGGCTAGATGAAATTATGTCAAGGAATGTGATCACATCTACTCCTGACGAACCAATTGAAGATGCAATCAAAAAGATGGAAAAGCATTCGATATCCGCTCTACCGGTTGTTAATGACCAAAAACACGTCATTGGCCTCATTACTAGCGATGCAATCAGCACGTTAATCGGAAGGGAGAGATCATGAGAATTCTGTCTATTCACGCAGACACCATGTGGTATCATGCTACACAAAAAACAAAGATGGCGGAAATAATCGAGAAAAGAGATGACAATATGAAAGAATGTGTAGTTCTTTTTTGCTGCGTTGAGAAATTAGATGAAAAAAATCCAACGCGTGTGATTTTAAGTGCGACTAAGAATGTGCTCGATCGATTAGAAAAACTCAAAGTCAGAAAGGTTTTGATTTATCCATATGCACACCTCACAAGCACACTCGGCTCACCTCAGTGCGCCATTTCGATTCTCAAAGGCTTAGAAGATTCACTTAAAAGGGCATCTATTGAAGTAAAACGAGCTCCCTTTGGTTGGTATAAAGAATTTGAGATTCGTGGCAAAGGTCATCCACTTGCAGACCTTTCTATGACAATCTGTCCCTATGAAGGGATCGAATGCGACTTTACCTGTCCATACTGTAATCACCCAATCAAAGAAGCTGATATAAAGCACCGATGTCGCTCTGTTGCACAGTATAGTGGGGAAATAGCCTCAACAGGAAATAAACAATGACTGATGAGATAATTGCACCACCAAAAAATGCGATACTCCTATTGGGCTGTCCGGAGGTTCCAGTACAAATGGCGATTGCTCTTTACATCGCCCACAATCTTCAGAAAAGAGGTGTGGATGTGCTCGCTTCCGGTAATCCTTCGGTTCTTAATCTACTAAAGGTGTCTGACCCGGAAAAACATTATGTCTCTAAAATGGTCGTGCTGGAGAAGTGTATTGAAGAAGTAGTTGAAAAGAAACGGAGTGCGGATCTCTGTGTTGTTTTTGCGCATAATGATGCGGCGATTTCTTACGCGGCAACAATGCGCCATCTACTCCCAAATCAACGATTAGTGGTTATTATCTTTGGGAAAAATCCAGAACCACTTGCGGAGTTAATCGATTTCAAGTGTGAAAAAATTGTTGAAAAAGCGGTTCACAACCCCATTCAGTTGAAGATAAAGATAAACGAGGTGTTTGAATGGGGTGCATCGAAAACTTGAAGTACGAAATGATCCTCCCGCTGGGGGCATCATTTAAAGAGTGCCGCGAATACGTTGAGAGAAATTTCAAAGAGATATATTATGTGGATCCCGGCTACAAGATCTTTGATGAGTACATTATTGGATTACCTCCAATCGCATTGGGAATCGAGGATGGAAAAAAGATCATTTTTCCTTATACAAAACCTTGCCATGGAACATACCTGCTCCGAATCGAGGGGCTAGACGAAGTTGCTCGGGTCCGCAAAACTGCGAAAAAGAAAAAATAATTAATTCAGTGGGAAGGTTTCATGAAAAAACAATGGCTCATAAGATACTCTGAAATTTTTTTAAAATCCGATCCCGTTCGCAGACAGTGGGAGAATGTCTTGATCTCCAATATTTTGGAGGTTATGCCCGATGTCCACGCGAGAAATGAACGAGGTCGGATCTGGCTTGATGGTGACATAAAACCGGACCTTTTAAAAAATATATTTGGCATTGTTTCATTCTCTGAGGTTGAGCATATCAAACTCACAGAAATTGAAGAAGTCCTTCCAGGTTACTGTCGGAGGCATGGATTTGATAAAGCAAGAACCTTTGCGATTAGGATGAAAAGGGTGGGTAAGCATTCTTTCACTTCAAATGATAAAGCGATCGAGTACGGTAATCTTTTGAGGAGGGAATTTCCCAACCTCAAAGTAAATCTCGCTTCTCCCGATAAAGAACTACACATAGAAATTCGGAATGATGAGTGCTATCTGTATGATGCCGTGACCAAAGCAGTTGGCGGTCTCCCACTAGGTGTCGAAGGTACACTCATTGCACTCATATCCGGTGGTATCGATTCACCTGTTGCAGCATGGATGATGATGAAACGCGGATGCCGAATAGTCCCACTGTTTGTGGCACTTGAAAACTTCCTTGATGAAACCAATATCGACCGTGCAAAACGTGTCGTGAACGTACTCGCAAAGTTCCAACCTGATATCGAACTGACCGTAATCTCCGATTCTTACCTTGCCCATGCGAAAAAAGAACTGATCCGAAACAGGCTGGAAAAATATACTTGTATCTTTTGCAAACGCCGAATGTATCGCGTTGCAGAGGCTTTTGCGAACAAACTTGGGGCTAAGGGTATTGTAACTGGGGAGTCCATTGGACAGGTTGCATCCCAAACTCTTGATAACCTCATGGTACTTAACGAAACCGCAGACATTCCTGTTTATCGTCCGTTAATTGGTTTTGATAAAGAAGAGACGACTCGTATTGCACGCATAATTGGAACATTCGAGCAATCGATAAGTCCAGCATCAAGTTGCAAAGCAGTACCGTACGGCCCGTCTACTCAAGCAAATCTTGAAAAGATCAGAGAAATTGAGAGGAAATTGGGAGCGAGCGAAATACCACTTCCTATCTAACTACTAGAAATCCAAAAACGATTCAATTAAAAATAAAAACTTTTACATCGAACGCTGTTTCTATCGGTGTAGTTTTTTTTATGCTTTTAAGTCCCTATCCGTTAGCTTTTGTGCTTTCATTAGGTATTGGGGTAATTGCCGTTGTTATTGGGTTGGGAGGAGGCTTTTTTTATGTACCTACACTCTCTCTGATATTCGGTTTTGACCAGAAAATGGCGATTGGCACAAGTCTTGCCGTCATGGTTTTTACATCGTTATCAGCTTCATTTTGGTATAGACGGCAAGGAAAAATCCTCTACAAAGTTGCTGCAATTCTCGTCCCACCCAGTATCCTTTTTTCGATAATCGGCTCCTACATCACATTTTTCATTGATTCGCGGATACTTATTGCAATTTTTTGTTTGATTCTCACCCTCGTTTCCGTGGAGATGCTAATCCCTAGGTTTCGTTTTCTCACTGAAATTCGAATAGGGCCATCATTTGTATTGTCTACAAATGTACCTGCACAGGGCGTCCAGCCAATTACCCGTATCTACTACTCTCACCTTCTTGCATGGGGAGCTGTTGGAGGACTAGTGAGTGGTATTACCGGAACAAGCGGCGGTGCAGTCCTCGTACCGGCTCTCGCTACAGCAGGGATCCCTGTGCATTATGCTGTAGCCACCTCATTGTTTACGATCATCGCAATAGGAACGACTGGGGCTGTAACACACGCAATGCTGGGTCATATATCTCTTCCATTTGTCGCGGTGTATGGAACTGGTGCTGCAATTGGTGCTTCTTTTGGCGCATTTGCAGCATCTCGCATCAGTCCAGACAATATAAAGAAATTTTTTGGTGTTATGCTCCTCTTTATCGCAATACTTATGTTTGTAGAGAAAGTTTTATGAAAAAATGGGAAAATTAACCAAAATTCATCCAAATTTTTTTTAAGCCAAAAATCGAAATTGGATTCCCTAATCGCTTCTCTTATGTCTTCAACCGCGTAATCAATGTTTGTGTTTCGCGAACCGCCGGTGAAAAAAATTCTCTACTGGTGCAAGGTCTGCAATGTTCCCTTAATAGGAAAGAGTTGTGCGTGTGGAGCTGATGGGAAAAGAATCGAGCTTCTCCAGCCATACGACATACGCCCGGCGCTTGTTGCAGACATGATACTAATAAAAAAGCTCGTGCACGAGCAATTTGGCAATATACCGTTACCTAAAATTATACTCCTCAACAAAACCGGTGGTGTTGACCGTTCTGACCTTGTGATTATACACGGTGAACGGTTTGGTTGGCTGACGTTTGATCCTGTTTCACGAAAATTTAATTTTGATATTTCACCAGATGCATTGCCGTTTCTAATAACCCATATCACCAAAGGATTTGTCGATCTTGAAACTGAAGTCAATATCCCGGAAAATTCAGGCAGAATTGGAGGAAAAAAATTCCCACTTAAAACTCCGATACTTGAAGGCACAGTCATTGTCAAATATAAAAATAAGTTTGGAACGGGTGTTGTAAAAGAAGGGAAGATACGCGTAAAAGAGATTGTATTGGTCAATCCCCAAAAACCTTCAAACCCCGAATGGGATGTTGCTGTTGACAGGAATCGTTATCATTTAAAAAATCTTGAACGCAATGCGATCCGAGCTATTCGCCATCACGTAAAAGATAGGCCAACAATCAATGTCTCATTCTCTGGAGGAAAGGACAGCACTGCTATCCTTCACCTAGCTCGAAAAGCTGGAGTGACAAAGGCATTTTTTATCGATACTGGTATAGAATTCCCAGAAACTATCGATTTCGTAAAATCTCAAGGTGTGGAAATCGTTCAGAAAGCCGGAGACTTTTGGGAAGCTATTGAGAAAGCTGGACCACCGGGAAAAGATAATCGGTGGTGTTGTAAGCTGCTGAAATTACGACCTCTTAAGATCTACCTTGCGAGCATTGGTCCCTGTGTTACAATCCAAGGTAATCGTTGGTATGAATCCTGGAATCGGGCTGATCTTGAGGAGGAGAGCCAGAACCCGGCAAACCCATTACAACTCAATATATCTCCAATACGAAATTGGCGGGCACTCGAAGTTTTTCTTTATCTCTGGTGGCAGAAAATTGCGATTAATCCACTCTATGATAAAGGTATAGAACGTATAGGGTGCTTCCTCTGTCCGGCAATGCTCGAGAGTGAATATGAGCTATTAAAGGTCATGCATCCTGAATACGCTCGACGTTGGGACGAATTTCTCGAATCGTGGACTAAAAGAAAAGGGTTACCGGATGCATTTTGTCAATGGGGACTCTGGCGGTGGCGGACGTTACCACCCAAAATGCGGGAACTCTGTAAGCTTAAAGGAATCCAGATAAACGAAGATTACACTCTTCGAAGCACTCCGATAAATGATACGCATCATAGAACTGTTGATATGAAGAAAGAGAGAACATTGGAAGAAGAAATGTCAAAAAAGAGCGGCGGAAAATTTGAGGTGAATGAAATCCGGAAGGATTTCCCTATCCTTGGTGAGATTATTTACTTAGATAACGCCGCAACAAGCTTTTCTCCCGAACCTGTCGTTCAAGCGATGGTCGAATTCGAACACAGTTACCGGGCTAATGTAGGTCGAGGTGTGCATAGGCTCACTCAAATCGCTTCGCAGCGATATTGGCATGCACACGATAAAGTATCTCAATTCATTGGCGGAAAGAATGGCATTACAGTCTTTACGAAGAACACTACCGAAGCAATCAACATGGTCGCTCAGGGACTTACCTGGAATTCCGGAGATCGTGTTGTTACTACCATACTCGAACATCACTCAAACCTGCTACCATGGAGAGACCTTTCACGGCAGGGTGTTAATCTCGACATTATCAGTATAAATAAGGACTATTCCTTGGATCTTACTATTCTGGAAAATATACTCACTAAATCAACTCGACTCGTCGCTATCACCCATGCATCAAATGTGGTCGGTGTAATTACACAAGTCAAGGAAATTGCAAAAATATGTAATGATAATGGATCTCTTTTACTTATTGACGGTGCACAGACTATCCCCCATATGCCAATAGATGTCTCATTGCTGGGGTGCGATTTCCTTGCATTCTCCGGACACAAGATGCTAGGACCAACCGGGACGGGAGTTCTTTGGATGAAAGACCCTGTAATTAAACCCACAATATTGGGTGGAGGTATGGTCGAATCCGTTACTAAAGACGGATACACCCTTGCTGAAGGTTACCAAAAATACGAAGGAGGGACACCTAACATCTCTGGCGGGATTGGACTTGGTATAGCAGTTGATTATCTCCAATCAATCGGGATGCAAAATATCAGGCACCATGAAGATTTGCTTACAACACTACTCATTGAGGGTTTGAAAAAGATTGATCGCGTGCAAATATATGCACCAGAAAAACCGGAGTCTCGCATTGGTGTCGTTTCTTTTACAATCGATGGTGTTCATCCGCACGAGGTTGCAAAGCAGCTTGATGAGAGTGCCGATATTATGGTTAGATCTGGTAATCACTGCTGCCAACCACTTATGGATTATCTAGGACTTTCAGAAGGGACCGTGCGAGCGAGTCTTGCACTCTATAACACAAAAAATGAAGTGGAATTGCTTATCGCGACCCTTGAGGAAATCGTAAACGGTTTGTGATTTAATCTATTTTACTGATTTGAGAAAAGTGATATCAGATATGATGGGTGGCATTTTGCAAGATAACTATAACCCTAAATTGTAGTGCGAGGGATGGGATTTGAACCCACGAACGCCTGCGCGAATAGACCCTGAATCTATCGCCTTTGACCTGGCTTGGCAACCCTCGCGCCTGTAACTGTTACTTCTAAAATTAAATAAAGTTAG